>Ga0080004_1092503_pt1 | contig 258551 bp, 246 predicted proteins | sample WasSprMetagenome_FD_69207 | JGI IMG/M metagenome (GOLD analysis project Ga0080004, IMG submission 69207) | Sulfidic aquatic microbial communities from Washburn Spring, Yellowstone National Park, USA - WS (SPADES assembly) (version 2) | ecosystem: Environmental > Aquatic > Thermal springs > Hot... | reverse complement strand
CCCGAAATAAAAGAACCCTTCCTCCAATACCTTAAGGAACGCTTAAAGGAACTTTAAGGCTTCAAGAACTTGAGGCCTTCCTTTTCTCGTAAGACTCAAGGATAAGGGCCGAGAAAACGCCAAACTTTAAAGCTCTTTAGCCATCACCGCTGTTGAGATCGATTGGAATATAATTTGGACCACATCTTTAAGGAGCGGACGCCACAGGATAGGAACCTTTATTTTGGGCGGAACGATTATAGCATCACCTCTCTCAGGTTTATAAGCGAGGATACTTCGCGGGAAGAAGAATTTGCTAAACGTTTGAGAAGAAACGACTTTCCCATTAGATTTGATGACATACACTCCACTTAGATCAGCGCTCTTTGTCCCACCACCTATTTCATCCAAGTAATCTTTAACACTTTTCCCTGGAACATAAGGCAAAGCTACTGGATTATGAATGTCACCTAATAAAAGAACATATCCCGGTAAGGATGGTACAATTATGGTATCTCCATCTTCAAGGAGGAGATTATTGGGATTCCCCTTTAACATTTCCAAGTCTTCTGGAATATCCAAAGCAATCCTGCCGAGTCCTATTTCAGCCTTCTTCTTAAGAAGTGAAAGATACTCTTTTCTTTCTTGTAATGTTTTCCCCAAAAGTTGACGCTCTTCTTCCCCAATCCATTTGCTTTCTTCTTCCATTCTTAAAAGATTTTCTTCAAACGCTAGTATAGCGGTCTCAAGCATTGCCTTTTGAAATTGTTTTACACTCTGTCTTATAAGGATCAATCCTTTAAGGTACGCCTTTTCGGTTAGCCCCACTTCTTTGAGGAAGTCATAGAGGGTAGTATTGGGTTTAAGCTCGAATTCTCCTGGTTTGAGCACTTCACCTAAAATTTTGACTTTTGGTCTTTTTTCGATTGGTAGTATTCGTTGAATAGCTACATTAGCTCCTTCTTCAAGAGGTAGATCGAGGTTCTCTTTGCTCAATATCAAAAGATCGTAAAGATACCTTTCCACGGGCTTTTCCTTATATCTATAAACGACGGCCTTAAGCTCTTTTGGGTCTCCTTTAAATTCCACATCCCTTAAGGCCTCCAGAAGCGTTAAACCGTCATAATACGGGATCAACTTGGGGAATTTAACCTCTCCAAAAACGTATATCGGAGACCGAGCAAAAAGGGAGGGTATGAATATCCTGTCACCATCTTTCAAGTTCAAATCCGTTTTTCCTTCTAAAACCTCTTGAGGAACAAATTGTTCAATCTTCCCATCCTTGTGTACTATCCTTCCCACTTGGAAATTTGCGGTTTCCTTAAGTTTCACCCTTTCAAGAAGAAGCTTAAGACAAGGGGTCTCTTGAAGGGAATAAAAACCCGGGTATTCTACTTCTCCACTTATAAAGATTACCCCTTTCAGGTCTTTCGTTATTTTGCCGACGATAAGAAGATCGCCATCCCTGATCCTCAATTCTTGTAATAAAGTGCCTTCTTTAAAGCTTTCCTCAAAGACTTTGACCCCTTCCCTTTCAACTCGCAAAACCTTGATCTTCTCTATAAGAGCAAAAGGAAGGAAACCCCCCGCCATTTCTACCACTTCTTTGAAAGTCTTCTCATCCTTAACCTCATATATGCCCGGCCTTTTCACCTGTCCCGCTATGGCCACAGTGGAACCAATTGGAGGAACGTAAATCACATCCCCATCCTTCAAAACTACATCTATAGGCCGCCCCCTTACCAAAAGATCATAAAGGTCAATAAAACTTTCCTTAACTTCTCCTTCTTTACGCTGACGAAGTACAATCCTCCTTAAACTTCCCTCCTTCTTTACTCCTCCCGCTTTGGTTAAAGCACTCACAAGGGTATCAAGCGAGGTCACCATTATCATACCTGGCTGCTCCACAAAACCTGTCACATAAACGTTAAATGCCCTCAAAGAATGAACCATCGCTTCAACGCGTATCTCTTTAAACTTTTTACTTAATTCCTCATTTAAAATCCTTTTAAAATCCTTGAGGGATAAACCCGAAACAAACAAACTCCCTAAAGGAGGAATATAAACCTTACCATCTCCTTTTATCTCCGCTAAGTATTCGCTTTGAACAACCCCTACATCAACAGCTGGACCAGAAAGCATCACTTTTACTACATCACCAGGCCCAAGCACATAATCATCACCTACATGTGTTATTGCCCATTTAACTTCTTTAAAGAAATCGTAACCAATTTGAAAAAGCTCTTCATCTAAATATTCTGAAAATCTTTCCTTAATTTCTTTTTCTAATACCGAAAGCTTATTGGTAATAGGTTTTTTCTCAACAAGTTCTCTCTCTTTAAGCATCAAACTCACTTGCTCTTGTTTTGTTAACATACTTTCCTTAAATTTCTCTTCTAAAGAAGTAGTTTGATTTACAGATTTAAAGAAAGAAAACCCCATATTTTGTAGAACTTGGCAATTTGAAGAAAAACTAAAGCCAAATAATCCCACCACCACTATTATCAAATTTAACAACTTTTTCATATTATAATTCCTCCGTCAAAAAAATTTATAAGAAAAACGCATTCCGAAATCTAAAATTATCTTGTTTCCAGTTTTGAGTTCAAAATGATTTGGTAAAAACGAATAATTGTCACCTTCAGTATAATCTATCCGTATAAATGGCATGAGTTTAAGCTTTTCCAAGTCAAAAGCTCCTTTAAGAACGCAATAATATCTATTCATTTTTTCAACAAAGTTTAGCTTTTGGCGAAAGGGCTGTTCGAAAAATCCCAATTCTATTCCAAATTTTTGTTTTTCGTTTTTTGTATATTGTATTTCTACCATTGTATGCAGTATATCCGTGCCATAAGGATATCCGAGGATTATGCCCTTATAGGAAAACCCCTCGTGAAAGTAGGCGTGATGAAGGTACATTGTATGTTTTGTAAGGGTTATTTCACCTCGAAAACCCAATTTATTCTTTTGGATGAGGACTCCGATCGTTTTTGATCCTTCGTAGAGCTTTACAACTATAAAAGGGAGATCAAACTGGTATTTTTCCCCTTTCTGAAGCCCTGATTTTACATCGGTGGCATTTTTTTCGAGGTAAATTCTAAACACTTGAAATCCCTTGAGGGGTATATTTAAAGTCAAATCAAATCCCAAAAAGCCGTCATTATCCCATTTTGAACCGCTTATGTTCTCTTCTCTTCCTGAAAGCATGTAAAAGTAATCGCTTAAACTTCGGTAAGAAGGTCTTCCCTTGCCTCCGTATAGTGTTGCCCGATTTATCCCAAACTCAAGCCAGTCAAAAGGTTTCCAATCGGCCCTTAAAAAGAGGAGCCTTGGATCCGAGTGATCTTTTCTTTCTTCAAGGAGCCAGCCGTGAAGAGCTAAAAACTCCCATAGGCCCAAAAATTTAAAGGGTCTGTTATTTTGAAGCCTTATTTGCCAAAAGGGGATATTAAGTCCAGAAAGTAAGTTGCCATATTTGGAAGGACCTACTTTCACATTATCCCTTCCCCCAATTAAACTCATAGCTTCCAAATCCAAAGAGATAATCCCTCGATGAAGGTAAGCCTTTTTGCCCTCATAGGAGTCAGAGAGCCGAAATTGCCCCATATAAGAAAACCAGCTCGTGGGAAATCCTCCAAAACTTAAGGTGAGAAACCCGTTAAAACCCTCTTTGAGCCTTTCTCCCTCATGATCAAGAATAAGCGAAAAGGCATCTTCTTCAGTGAGAAAATAGGAATCAAGATCAAATGAATAAAAAGAAAAGAGACCTCTTTTACACCAAGAACTGGCCTCTTTTTCTTCTTTGCCTAAGAGGGCTATCATTTTCTCACAGCTATATGGTTTTATCCCAATAATTGTAAAATTGGAAAGTTCGCTTTTATCAGATTCTTCGTATACGTCTCTTTCTGAAACCGGGAGAAAAAAAGAAGAAAAGGATTTTTTAAAGGGAAAAAGAGAAAAGCCCAAGAGGACGCAAAAAGTTAAGAGGATCTTTTTAACCATGAGGCGAACCCTTTAATTTCACCGATGATTTGCTCGATTTTCTGAGCCCGGGAAGGGTCCTCCTTGGCTTTTTCAAAGGACTCCAAAAGAAAAGCACAAAGAACCCCACTGAAAAGACCGAGAAAGGTGGCAATAGAAATTGTAAGAGTTCGCTTTGGTTTTGCTCTCTTTTCGGGTGGAACAGCTGGATCCACTACTTGCAATAACACTTCTCGACTTTCCTCGATCTTAGCCTGTTCAAGAAGCTTAAACAGCATCTCATAAAGGGCTTCTCGGTATTTGAATTCCCTCATCTTTTCTATGTATTCAACTCCTTTTTCAGCAGCTTTTTCTATTGGAATCAATGCCCCTCCTGAACTTTTCTTTTCAAGCATGTCATACTGGGTCTGTAAAGCTCGGATCTCATTTTTAACCTGAAGGATCCTCGGATGGTCCTCTCCTAAAATCGCCTTTAAAGACCTTAATTCAGCTTCTTTTGCGGCAATTTTCCCTTGAAACTCAGCAAGAAGTTTAACGGTTTCCTCACTTTGCTTTGAAACTTCAAGGATCTTGGTTGTCTTCATAAATTTACGAAGTTCCTCTTCTGCCGCAATAAGGGCTGTTTTGGCTTTCTCTAACTCTTTTTCCAAATACTTCCTCCTTTGAGAAGCTTCAGTTACAGCCACATTCTCCAAAAGATTTTCCATTTCTTCTACGCATTTATTTGCCATCTGTGCAGCTCTTTGCGGGTCTCTGTCGTAAACGGTTATAGTGATTAACCCTGTCTCCTTTTCAAGCGTAGCTTTTATTCTTTTTTTCAATATCTCGCGGGCATCTTCAAAGCTTTTGGCCTTATAAACCTCAAGCAAATTAAAACTTTTAATGAGGTTATCCATAACGACCCTTGTGGTAGGAAGCCCCAAAAACACATTGGGGGGCCTGAAGGAAGCTGCTTCCAAAGCTACTTCCATTGGAATAACAAAGGGAAGTTTCTGAGGGGGTAATATCTTCACCTCGGCCCTATAAAGGGGTGGCGTGAGGAAGGCTATAAGAAGGCCCGAAAGGAATCCCAAAAGGGTTATGCCGATTATTAATTTTGCCCTCTTTAAGAGGACGAAGAACAAATCCCAAAGGTCTATCTCTTCCTCGTAGGGCTTTTCCATCCTTTTACCTGGAGCCGGCGGAGGGATTTGAACCCTCGACCTGCTGATTACGAATCAGCCGCTCTACCGTTGAGCTACGCCGGCTTTACTTTTGACTTTAAGAGGGTTTAAAAAAGAAGTCAAGGTCGTTCCTCTTTTTTCCTCGCAAAAAGAAAAACCCTTTCTCAGATGCTCAGGGATTCGAGGAACCAACCTTATTCTTTTCTCATTTTTTGGGAGCATATTGATCCCTTAAAATCCTTTTTGCGATCTTGCCCGATCCCGTTTTGGGCAATTCGTTCAAAAATATAACCCTTTTTGGAGCCTTGTAATGGGCCATTCTTTCCTTACAGAAGTCTATTATCTCCTTCTCATCGGCGTATTCTCCTTGTTTTAGGACCACTGCGGCGCACACTATCTCTCCCCAAATCTCATCGGGGAGGCCGAAGACCGCCGCTTCGAGGATCTTTGGGTTTTGGTAAAGGACGCTTTCCACTTCGGTGGTATAGACGTTTTCCCCGCCAGTGATGATCATGTCCTTTTTCCTGTCGACTATATTCACGTAACCCTCTTCATCGATGGTGGCTAAATCACCGGTATAAAGCCATCCTCCTCGGATGGTCTTTTCGGTCTCCTCGGGTAATTTCCAATAGCCTTTGGTGATACTGTCGCCCCTAACCACTATCTCCCCCACCTCTTTTCCGTCCTTCCTTACTTCTTCGCCGTTTTCCCTCACCACCTTAAGATCCACGCAAAGGAACTCTCGGCCCGTTTTGGCTTTAAAGGCGAATTGCTCTTCTGGGGGTAGCGCTTTAAGGTGTTCTTTCAGGATGGAGACCGTAAGATAGGGACTTGTCTCGGTCATCCCATAGGTCTGAATGTAATCGCAACCAAATCCCTCTATTATAGCCTTCACCAGCTCCGGAGCGATGGGGGCACCTCCACTTAACATCACCCTGAGGCTCGAATAGTCAAAGGATTTGAAATCGGGATGCTTTACCAGAAGATTGAGCATGGTAGGAACCATATTGCTTATGGTGACCCTCTCCCTCTCTATGGTCTCCAGCACCACTCGAGGTTCGAAGCGTTTCACCATCACATGGGTTCCACCCACCCAGGTGATGGCCCAAGTGGCCCATGCGTCGGCCAGATGGAACATGGGAGCGGCGTGAAGCCAAACGTCCCTATCGGTGAGATGAAGTTCCGCTATGGCTGAAAGGGCATGGATGTAGCAGTTCCGGTGGGAAAGCATCACCCCCTTGGGCCTACCGGTGGTCCCACTGGTGTAGTAAATCTGGGCCGTCCAGTCATCACCAGGCCCCCAAGCTTCCTCGTCATATTCTTCGGCCTCTTTTAAAGCCTCCTCATAGGAGAAAAACCCACTCTTAGAATCCGGTTCGATCCAAACCACCTTTAAATCCTTCCCCACATAAGAAAGCGATTCCCTTATTAACGGCTCAAAATCCCAGTGGCTTAGGAGAAGACAAACTTCCGCGTCTTCCAAAATGAAGCCGATCTCCTTCCCACTTAATCGGTAATTTATCGGAACCAAAGGTGCCCCCAAAATGGCAGTGGCAAAATAGACCTCCAAAAACACATGGCAGTTGTAAGATAGTATGCCCACATTGCTTCCGCTTTTGACACCCATCTTCTTCAAAAACGAACACAACTTTCTCACCCTCTGATAAACCTCCCCATAAGTAAAAGCCTTTCCCGAACATTTAACGCCTATTTTGTGAGGATAAAGCCTCGCCGCTTTACCTATCAATTGCCCCAAATGCATACGTTTTGTTTAAAAAATAAAAGGGTGTTTATAAATAAAAATTGGTGCCGGAGGTGGGAGTCGAACCCACACGAGCGCGAGGCTCGGGGGATTTTGAGTCCCCTGCGTCTCCCAGTTCCGCCACTCCGGCACGCCTATCCAATTATTATAATCCTTTTAGCTCTTCGTCAAGTAAGGGAGGCCTTCTCAGGTGAAAGTCGGTGAGTTTCTGAAAGGCGTAACCCACTTTTAAAAGCGTCCCCTCATCACAAGGTCTTCCTATAAGTTGCATCCCTATGGGAAGCCCATCTCGGGTGAAGCCACAGGGAAGGGAGAGCGCGGGAAGCCCGGCCAGATTGGCAGGGATGGTGAAGATATCGGAAAGGTACATCTGTAAGGGATCATCTATCTTCTCGCCTATTTTGAAAGCAGGGGTAGGGGAAGTGGGAGTGATGATCAGATCACAAACTCTGAAGGCCTCCTCGAAGTCCCTTTTTATCAAGGTCCTCACTTGAGAGGCCTTTTTGTAATAGGCATCATAATAACCCGCTGAAAGGGAGAAGGTCCCGAGCATTATCCTCCGTTTGACCTCAGGGCCAAACCCCTTGGATCGCGTCTCCAAGTACATCTCCAACAGATCCTCCCTCTCTTCCCTCAACCCATACCTCACTCCATCGTAACGGGCCAGATTGGAACTGGCCTCGGAGGTACAGATGATGTAATAGGTAGCAACCGCATATTCGGTGTGGGGAAGGGAAATCTCTTTGAGCTCAAGCCCCAAATCCTCAAGGACTTCAAAGGCCTCCTGGAGGCTTTTCCTTATCTCCTCATCCAGACCCGGAATGAAATACTCCTTAGGAATACCCACCCGAAGTCCAGAAGGATCTTCTTCTAAGCACTTGGTGAATTCCTCAAAGGGAATGGGCAAAGAAGTGGAGTCCCTTGGATCGTGTCCCGCTATCACTTCAAGAAGCAGGGCACAGTCCTTGACGTTTTTGGCCATTGGCCCTATCTGATCTAAACTTGAGGCAAAGGCCACAAGCCCGAACCGGCTCACCCTTCCGTAGGTGGGCTTAAGACCCACCACCCCACAAAAGGAGGCCGGCTGTCTTATGGAGCCTCCCGTATCGGAACCCAAGGCCACCACACACTCCCTTGAGGCCAAGGCGGCAGCGGAACCGCCACTTGAACCGCCGGGAACCCTTTCGAGATCCCAAGGGTTGCGCGTTATCTTGAAGGCCGAATTCTCGGTGGAGGATCCCATGGCGAACTCATCCATATTGGTCTTACCCAGAATTATGGCTCCTTGAGCCTTAAGCTTCTCTACCACAGTGGCATCATAGGGAGGGACGAAATTATAAAGGATCTTGGAAGCACAAGTGGTCAAAAGACCCCGAGTGCAGATATTGTCCTTTATGGCCAAGGGAACCCCTACCAAAAGCCCAGGCTCATCATTCTCAAGGCGCCTTTTGGCGGCCTTGGCCTGTTCGATGGCCCCCTCTTCATCCAGGGTCAAAAAGGCCCCTATCTTCGGATCGATCCTCTTTATCCACTTGAGAAAGATCTCGGTGAGTTCCACGGGATCAAGATCGCCCCGAAGGTAAGCCCTTTTTAAATCGTCAATCGCAAGCTCCAGAATCTCCTTCATATCACCCTCGGCACCCTGAAAAATCCCTCTTTGGTCTTAGGAGCGTTCTTCAAGAGTTCTTCCCTTTGGTTGGGGTTAGTAACTTTATCATCCCTGAAGGCATTTTTATGGGGAACCACATGAAAGGTGGGCTCAATGCCCGAAGTATCAAGCTCATTTAGCTTCTCCATATATTCCAGCACTTTGTTAAGCTGTTGAGTGAAAAGCTCCTTCTCTTCTTGGGTGAGTTTTAACCTTGCCAGTTTTGCCACATATTCCACTTGTTCAATCGTTATCTTCATCACTCCTCCTGAGAGGCCAAGGCCTTTATTATATCACCTCGAGTCAAAATCCCCACAAGCTTCCCCTCTTGAACTACCGGAAGCATGTTGATATTGTGCTCTATCATAAGCCTTGCCGCTTCTTCTACGGTGGCCGAAGGCGAAATCGTCACCACTTCCCGTTTCATTATCTTCTCCACAGGGGTGTTGTACTTTTTGATGAGCTCCTCCTTATCTATCTCACTCACCTCAAGACCCATGGTCAAGTAATCGATTATATCGGTTCTGGTGATGATGCCTTCGACCCTCCCTTTCTCCACTACGGGCATCCCCGCCACGTTAAAGGTCTTGAGCTTATAAAGGATCACCGAGATCTTCTCAGTGCCCTTACAGGTGATCACATCCTTATTCATTATCTCGTACACCTTCATCCATACCCCCCTCCAAAAAAGATTTCATGGGCATGCTTTTGAAGCTCTTCGATCTTCCTCAAGGCAAAGCGCAATCTTTTCTGATCGTGAGAGTCAAGAAGCGAAGGATCGATAAAGTTCGAATCCTCCTCCCCCTTAAGGATCAGTTCCTTCTGGAAGGATATCCTCATGCCCATAAGGATGTGAAAGGCCTCAACCAGGTCCTTCGAAAGCTCCATGCTCAATACCCCTTTATCCCTTAAGGCCTCAATCCTATTTAAGGTGCTTGTCTCATAGATTCCGTAAATGAAGGCCATAAGCCTTACCAAAACCACCAGGGGAGCCCATCCGCCCGTTTTGAGGTTGAGTTTGCCTTTATTGGGGCCGTTTTTCTCCAATATGAACTTTCCGAACAGGCCGAGTGGAAGCGGGATGAAGACGATACCTTCCAACATCTCCCTTAAAAGGGCTTTGTTCTCCACAAGTCGCGGCATCAGGCTTCGGAAACCTTCCCATAGCTTAAGATCCCCCACCAAAAAACGCGAATCCATAAGGATCATGAGATCCAACGAGGAAAGAGGGCCTTTTTTCCCGGTTTTAACGGTCCTTTCGATACGCTCCTTCCACTTATTTAAAGAGGAACGCCATTTTTCATTGCTCGGCATAACCCCGCCTTTACACTTCCTTATGCCCACCTCCTCAAGGGCATCCACAACCCTTTGAGCCATCTCCTTAAAAATGGCATCGTCCGCTTCATCCTCATAAATTAAGAGGTAATCCTGATCGGTAGAGAGGGTCTCTTCCTTCCTTCCAGCGCTTCCCAAGGCCACCCAGACAAAAGGAGGAAAAGGACCGAGTTCCGAATTGACCATTTCTATGACCCTTTTAGCCACCCAATCCCTTCCCTCGCTACATATGAGGTGGACATCTTTAACCGAATGGGTATCTTCAAATACCTTTATGGCAAAGCGGGTGAGAAAATAATGAAGCTTTTTTAGTCCGTAAAGATCGGCCTGAGAAATTTCAGTGAAAAATCGGTTCAGCTCCTCTTCGATCTTCCTGAGCGCTTCCTCTTCCTCTTTTATCTCCTCTTTAATCTTATTCAATATAAAAAGGCGCTCCTTGAAGCTCAGCCTTTCGGGCGAATAGTCTTTGAGGATTTTATTGATTTTTTCGGATAGATCCATCTCGAACCCCTATCTTGAACCAAGAAGGTCTTCCACCGCATTAAGGCGCACCTGAAGCTTCTCCCTCACCTTCAAACGTTCTTCCAGCTTCTCCTTCTCCTTTTCGACCACTTCCTTTGGCGCTTTTTGAAGGAAGGAAGGATCTTGAAGTTTCCTACTCAAAAAGGCAACATCCTCCTCCACCCTTTTTAGCTCCTTCTTAAGCCTCTCAAGCTCTTTCTCCGGCTCAGGGACAAGCTCGGAGAGGGGCACATAAACCTCCACCCCACAAGTTATGGCAGTACTTGAGGCCTTTGGCGCTTCCCCTCCTTCTAAAAGCTCGAGCTCTCGCAAAAGGGCAAGACTCCTTATGTAAGGAGCCTCTTGTTGAAGTTCCTCCAGGATCCGGGCATCCTCACTTCTCAAAATGGCCTTGATCCTCTTCGAGGGCGGAACCCCCATCTCTCCCCTTATATTCCTTATGGCCGTTATGACGCCCATGAGCCTCTCCATACGGGTTCGGGTCTCCAAATCTTCCTCCAATGGGAGTTCTTCTGGCCAACTGGAGACCATAATGCTCTCCCCTTCGTGGGGGATCTTCTGCCATATCTCCTCGGTTATAAAGGGCATAAAGGGATGAAGGAGCTTTAAGATCCTCTCAAGGACAAAAAGGAGCACCCTTTGGGTATTTTGTCGCAACCGGAGATCATCCGCTTGGGAGAGTTGAACCTTCGAGAGCTCAATATACCAATCACAGAAGTTATGCCAGGTGAAATGGTAAATGGTCAAGGCCGCATCGTTAAACCGGTACTCCTCCAGGGCCTGAGTGACTTCCTTGATGGTATCCTTGAGCCTAAGAAGAATCCATTTATCGGGGAGCGTAAGCCTTTCGGGGATTGAGCCCTTTACCCCTTCATCCAGGTTAAGAAGACAGAACCTGGCAGCATTCCAGAGTTTATTACAAAAGGTCCGGGCGCTCTCTATCCTCTCCTCGGAAAGCTTTATATCCCTCCCTTGAGCGGCAAGGATCGCCAGGGCAAACCTCAAGGAGTCAGCCCCATACTTCTCTATCATCTCCAAGGGATCGATCACATTGCCCCGGGTCTTACTCATCTTCTGGCCTTCCATATCCCTCACCAAGGCATGAACGTAAACATCTCGGAAGGGCACATCTTTCATGAAATGAAGCCCCATCATCATCATCCTGGCCACCCAGAAGAACAAGATGTCAAACCCCGTCACCAGAACCGAGGTGGGATAAAACACCTCAAGCTCCCTGGTCCTTTGAGGCCAACCGAGCGTGGCAAAGGGCCAAAGGGCCGAACTGAACCAGGTGTCAAGGACATCCGGATCCTGATATAAGTTGGTGGAACCACAATCTTTACACCGGGTGGGAACCTGCCGGTCTACCGTTATCCCTCCGCAATCCTCACAATGCCACGCGGGAATCCTATGCCCCCACCATATCTGCCTGGATATACACCAATCCCTTATGGATTCCATCCAGTCGAAATAGACCTTCTCCCACTGCTCGGGGATGATTCTTGTGCGTTTCTCCTTTACGGCCAAAATGGCGGGCTCAGCCAGGGGTTTGGTCTTGACAAACCATTGAACTGAAAGATAAGGCTCCACCACCGTCTGACACCGATAACACCGTCCAAGGACGATCCTATAGGGTTCTTCTTTAACCAAGGTCCCATCCTTTCGAAAGTCCTCAAGGATCCGACGTCGACACTCAAACCGATCAAGCCCCTTATAGGGACCAGCCTCCTCGGTCATGACCCCCCTTTCATCCATCACCTTGACGACGGGAAGACCATGCCTTTTGGCTATCTCGAAGTCATTGACGTCATGAGCTGGGGTGATTTTAAGGGCTCCACTACCAAATTGAGGATCCACATAGGAATCAGCGATAACGGGAATCCTCCTTCCCAAAACCGGAAGTATGACCCATCTTCCCACAAGATCCTTATACCTTTCGTCCTCGGGATTAACCGCCACCGCCGTATCCCCAAGCATGGTCTCGGGCCTGGTGGTAGCCACAACGATCTCCCCTGCTCCTTCTAAAGGATACCGGAGATAATAAAGCCTTCCCTCCTCTTCCTTTCTCTCCACCTCAAGGTCGGAAAGGGCCGTTTTACAACGGGGACACCAGTTGATTATGTAATTGTCCCGATAGATCAACCCCTCCTCGTAAAGCCTCACGAAGACCTCCTTCACCGCCTCCTTTAGACCCTCGTCCATGGTGAAACGTTCCCTGTCCCAGTCGCAAGAGGCCCCAAGCCTTTTGAGCTGTTCGATGATCACCCTTCCATACCTTTCCTTCCACTCCCAGACCCTTTTTAAAAATTCCTCCCTCCCTATCTCCTCTCGGGTCAAGTTCTCCTTGGCCAGTTCCTTCTCAACCATATGCTGAGTGGCAATACCCGCATGATCGGTCCCGGGAAGCCACAGGGCTTCATACCCTTGCATCCTCCTCCACCTTATGAGAATGTCCTGAAGGGTGTTATTCAGGGCATGACCCATGTGAAGGGAACCGGTGACGTTGGGAGGGGGGATGACTATACAAAAGGGCCTTTTACCGGAATTTGGGTTCGCGTGAAAAAAACCCCTCTCAAGCCAAAACCTGTACCACTTTTCCTCCACTTCCCTCGGTTCATAAGCCTTAGGAAGCTCCATCCTTACTCTCCCCTTCTTTAAGCACACATTTTATCTGTTGGGCTAAACTTTTAGAAAGCTCTTGAGCAAAAGCCTTGAGGATCTTCCTTAAAGCCTCACCGAGCTCCTGATCCGTTATAACTTCTTCTTCCCAAACCTCCTTCTCCTCTTCTTCAAGGGGCCTTTTCACCTCCTCTAAGACCTTAGCACTTTCCTCAATCACCTCCCTTACCCTTTTTAGCTCCTGCTCGGAAAGCTCCCCCCTTGTTGATTCTTCCTCCACCACTTCGGTGAGCTCTATTATCTCCTCTTCCTCCTCCTTTCCAAAGGCCCTCTTTATCTTATCCACCACCTCCTCCTTCCAAAGAACATCAACCCCCTTACGGAGTTAAACCTCAACTATAATAGAATACATCTCCATAACAATTTAAGAGATACCACAGGAACACCTCCCCCTTTTAAAGGATGAAAAGCCAAGGGAGGCCTTCTTAAGCTCCGGAACAAAATGTCAATTACTTAGAAGCCCTCTTCTCTTCTCTGGCCTTTTTCAGCCTCTCACCGAGTCCCCTCTCTTTCGCTAACTTTCTCCTTTTTGCAACAAGCGCTTTTGCGACAAGAGGATATCGAGCGGGCAATCCCCATTTCTTCCGGTACTCTTTTGCGGTTAAACCGTGACTCTTAAGGTGGGCGTTGGTCAACTGTCGGAATTCTTGACCACATTCAAGGCATATGACTTTATTCCTCTGGACACTCTTAAAAGGATCGACCAGAGGTGTGACTTGAGAAGGAGCTTTCTCCACCTTCCCCTCTTCATTCTCTTTCATCTCCTTAAGTCTTTGGAAGGTAACTTCCAGAAATTTGTCTATCTCCTCCGGGGACATTTTCGCGTGAGAAGCTTGAGCTGCTGCTATTTCTACTGCCATTTCTGTTAATGATTTAGCCATGATTCACCTCCTTACATGGATTTTTATAAATCATTTGCAAAAAAAATAATGACATTTTTCAAAATGTCAAGCCTTAAATGCATAAAATTTAAATCTCGAAACCTCACTTTCCTTTCACTTAATTTCCCATTGTCTTTTTACATCCCTTCCTTTCAATTCTCACCATTACCCTCTCAATTCCCACATGGCGTTCCTCCCTTGGGATGCTTGACACCCAGGGGAATTTGTGAGATCTTTAACAAATCCTTAAGAAGAAACCTCAAAAGGAGGGGGAAATGGGCAAGTGGGATAGGGTTTATGAAGATTATCGTCAACGTCGAGAAAGGGTTTTAGCCATGGGCGGTCCTGAGGAGATAAAGAAGCAGAAAGAAAGGGGGAAGTTGACCGCTCGGGAGAGGATTGATCTTCTGCTTGATCCAGGGACCTTTGTGGAAGTGGGCATGTTTGTTAGGCATCGAACCACTGAGTTTGGCATGGATAAGAGGTTTGTACCTGCCGAAGGGGTGGTAACTGGGTATGGGAAGGTCAACGGAAGGTGGGTGGTAGTGGCTTCGGAGGATTACACGGCTATGGCCGGTACCTTCGGCGAATACCATGGGAAAAAGTTCGTTTGGGCCATCGAGTTTGCTAAGGAGAAGGGGTGGCCTTTTATCGGGATAAATGACTCAGGCGGAGCGAGGCTTCAAGAGGGGATGGATACGCTTGAGGCCTATGGATGGCTTTTTAGGGCTCAGATATTGGCCTCCGGGATAGTGCCCCAGATATCCCTTTTGCTTGGGCCATGTTTGGGAGGACAGGCCTATCATCCCATTATGACGGATTTTCTCATTCAAAGCAAAAAGACGGGTTTTATGGGGATAGCGGGACCTGCTTTCGTGAAGACTCAAACGGGTGAGGAGATCACACTTGAGAAGCTTGCCGGATGGGAGGCCCATGCTATTAAGGCGGGACAGACCCATTTGGTGGGAGAGGATGATGTGGAGTGCATTGAGCTTTGCAAGAAGTTGTTGAGCTACCTCCCTTCCAACAACCGCGAGAAACCGCCTCGGGTTGAGACCGGAGACGATCCTAATCGTCAGATACCGGAACTTGATGAGATCTTGCCTGATCCCATGTTGAGGACCCCTTATGATATGCATCAGATCATAGAAAAGGTGGTTGATCAGGGTAGTTTTCTGGAGATAATGCCCTATTTTGCCAGGAACCTCATCGTCGGTTTTGCGCGGTTCAACGGTTACACTGTGGGGATAGTGGCCAATAACCCCATGTGGTTGTCAGGAGGGCTTGATGTGGATGCCTCGGATAAGCTTGCCAGGTTTGTCAGGTTCTGTGATCTTTTCAACATCCCGCTTGTCACCTTCCAGGATTGTCCCGGTTTTTGGATCGGGTCTGAACAGGAATGGAAGGGGATTTTGAGGCATGGAGCCAAATGCCTTTATGCCTGGGCTGATGCTACGGTTCCCCTAATAAGCATTATCATCGGGAAATCCTATGCGGGCGCTCATTATGCCATGCTCGACAAATCCATAGGGGCCGATCTGGTCTTCGCTTGGCCCACGGCGAAAATTAACATAGTAGGAGCCGAAACTGCGGCAAGCGTAATCTTCGCCAAAGAGATTCAATCGGCTCCTGATCCGAAGGAAAAGGCCCGTCAGTTAATAGAGGAATACCGAATTAAGTTCGAACATCCCTATCAAGCAGCTGAAAGGGGCTATGTGGACGATGTGATCATGCCAAGGGATACCCGTCGTTACATCTGCATCGCCTTGGAGGTCCTCCAGAATAAACAGGTAGTTCGTCCGTGGCGTAAGTATTCCAATATTAACCTATAAATAAAAAAAGATTAATGGCAATCCTTAAACAAGAGGGGGGTCGAGCCCCCTCTTGTTTAAGCCTTTCGAAGCGGATTAAAATAAGGTTCCACATGCGAAGGAGGATGGGATGTGGTGGGAGGCCCTTAAGATATTTGGGATAGGTTTCCCCGGCGTTATACTCACTTTGGGGCTTATGGCCCTAATCGTTTATTTGGTGGGAGTGGTGGTTAATTCTTTACAGAAGAAAAAGGGGTAAGGAGGAAAAAATGGGAGAGATTCTCGGGGAAATACTCCTTCAAACGGGGATATGGCATCTTGAGGTGAAGCATTTAATAATGTGGGGAATCGCCTTCGCTTATATTTTTTTGGCCATCAAAAAGGAATACGAACCCCTTTTGCTTTTGCCGATCGGCTTTGGCATTTTGGCGGTTAACCTCCCTTTAGCCCCTTTGATGACCCAGGAACCGAAAGGCTTGCTTTACATCTTTTATCATTATGGCCTCGAATGGGAGGTCATACCCTGTTTGATCTTTTTGGGCCTGGGGGCCATGACGGATTTCGGGCCGGTCATCGCCAATCCTAAAACTTTGCTTCTTGGAGCGGCGGCTCAGCTTGGGGTCTATGTGGCCTTTTTTATAGCGATCCTTCTGGGGTTCACGATCCCTGAGGCCTGTTCCATAGGGATAATCGGAGGGGCGGATGGACCTACTACTATTTATACGACCGCTCGTCTGGCTCCTCATCTTTTGGGAGCTACGGCGATTGCGGCTTATTCCTATATGTCGCTTGTTCCCATCATTCAGCCTCCGGTTATGAAGCTTTTGACCACGAAAAAGGAAAGGCAAATCATGATGAAGCAATTGAGGCCTGTCTCAAAGACCGAAAGGATTCTCTTCCCCATAGTGATGATGTTAATTTCCTGTCTTTTGCTACCTGCCTCGGCTCCTTTGATGGTCATGTTCATGTTGGGCAATTTGTTTCGAGAATCCGGGGTCGTCAAGAGGCTTTCGGATGCGGCTCAGAACGAGTTGATGAACATAGTGACCATATTTTTGGGCGTCTCGGTGGGAGCCACCATGTCGGCTGACAACTTCTTAAGGCCTCAAACCCTCATGATCTATGGGCTTGGGCTGGTGGCCTTTATCTTCAGTACCGCCGGAGGGGTTCTTTTCGCCAAACTGATGAATTTGTTTTTGAAGGAAAAGATAAACCCCTTGATCGGCAGTGCCGGCGTTTCGGCCGTCCCCATGTCGGCGAGGGTTAGCCAGAAATTGGCTTTGGAGGAGAACCCGAGGAATTACCTCATAATGCACGCTATGGGCCCCAATGTGGCTGGAGTAATAGGCACCTTAATGGCAGCAGGGTTCTTTATAGCTATGGTAGGTAAATGACGGTAAAGGAAAGGGTCAAAGCGGTAATCGCCGAGATATACGAAACGGCCTTAAAAAGCGGGAGGAATCCGGAGGAGATAAAGCTTCTGGCAGCCACAAAGACCGTACCACCCGAGAGGATCCTTGAAGCCATAGAGGCAGGGATAAGGATCATAGGGGAGAATTACGTTCAAGAGGCTCAGAAAAAGTATGAACTTATAGGCCCTCGAGTTAGCTGGCACATGATAGGAAGGCTTCAGACCAATAAGGCAAAATACGCGGTTAGGCTTTTTGAAGTGATTCATTCCTTAGACAGTTTGAAGCTCGCTCAGGAACTTCAAAAGGCAGCGGAAAAACAGGGGAAAAAGGTCAAGGTGATGATCCAGGTTAACCTCTCGGGGGAGATAAGGAAGGGAGGGGTTTCTCCCGATAATTTAAGAGAGCTTTCCGAGAAGGTCTTGGAATTTCCCAATTTGGAACTCATCGGGTTGATGACCCTTCCGCCTTACTCGGAAGATCCGGAGGATTCAAGGCCCTTTTTTCGAAAACTAAGGGAACTCAAAGAGAAGCTAAATGAGGAAGGCTTTCCGATTAAGGAGCTCTCCATGGGGATGTCCAATGACTTCAAGGTAGCGATAGAGGAGGGGGCAACTATTTTAAGGATCGGGACCCTCCTTTTCGGACCGAGGCCTAAGTGATGGAAAAGGCTTGGAGCGGAAGGTTTAAGGAAAGGACCGAAAGGATCGTTGAGGAATTTACAAGCTCCTTATCCTTTGACATTGAGCTCATGGAGGAAGAGATCAAGGCGAGTAAAGCTTACGCCAAGGCCCTTTCTGGAGCGGGCGTTCTTAAAGAAGAAGAGGCAAATGAGATCTTACGGGGGCTTGATGAGATCCTTTCGGATTGGAAAGAGGGGAAGATAAGGCTTGATCCGAGTTTCGAAGACGTACACATGTTGGTGGAAAGCCTTTTGAGGGAAAAGATAGGGGAAGAGCTGGGAGGAAAACTTCATACGGGAAGAAGTCGCAATGAACAGGTGGTAACGGATCTGAGGCTTTATTTGAAGAAGAGGATCCTTCGGGAGCTGGAGCTCCTCAAAGACCTTAGAAAAGCCATTGTCCTTAAGGCCGAAGATTGGCTTGGGATCCTAATTCCGGGCTATACCCATTTGAGGAAGGGACAACCCGTTCTAATTTCTCATTGGCTTATGGCCTATTATGAGATGCTTAAACGGGATGAAGAAAGACTTCGAGGGTGTCTTGAGCGAGTGGATGTACTTCCTTTGGGGAGTTCGGCCTTAGGTGGGACTCCTTATCCCTTGGATCGGGAATTTCTGAGAGAAGAGCTCGGGTTCTCGAAAATTAGCGGAAATTCCATTGATGCCGTTTCGGATCGGGACTTCCTTTTGGAGTACTTGGGTTGGGCGGTCATCTTGATGGTCCATTTGAGCCGGATGGCCGAGGATCTGATCTTGTGGTCAAGTGAGGAGTTTAACTTCGTAGAACTTCCCGAATCCTTCTGTACGGGCTCAAGCCTTATGCCTCAAAAAAAGAACCCTGACGTCTTGGAGCTTATAAGGGGAAAGGTAGGAAGGGTATTGGGGGGTTTTTGCGCTTTAAGTACCACCTTAAAGGGCTTGCCCCTCACCTATAACCGTGACCTTCAAGAGGACAAGGAGGTAGTTTTTGACGCCTTAAAGACCGTGGAAACTTCCCTTGAGGTCTTTACCCCTTTGATAGAGGGCTTGTCCCTTAAAGAGTCAAATTTAAAAAAGGCCCTACAAGGGGGATTCCTTTTGGCTACGGAACTCGCCGATTATTTGGTCCAGAAGGGCCTTCCCTTTAGGGAAGCCCATCGTCTATGTGGACGGATAGTGCTTTATTGTGAAGAGAGGGGGAAGGAGCTTTGGGAGCTTAAGCTCGAAGAGCTCAAGGAGTTCTCTCCTTTTATTGGAGAGGATGTCTTTCGGTTTCTTGACCCCCTTGAGGCAGTGAAGAGAAGGAACCTCCAAGGCGGGACCTCGCCCGAGAGGGTAAAAGAGGCCATAGAGAAGGCCAAGAGGGAGCTTGGGTTTTGCGAACCTTAATCTTCCTTCTGATTCTGCTTTTGGTGGGCTGTGGGGTAAAGAAGCCTCCCTTGCCGTCGGATGTACTTCTGCCCGATCCACCCAGAGAAGCCAAGCTTAAGGTGAGGGAGGGGGTTGCCTTTTTGGAGTGGAAAGCCCCAAAGGCCAAAAAGGGTCTTTTTGGCTTCAAGGTCCTTGGAAGAAGGGGATGCCCCGGATGTCGCGGGGATTTTTCGGAGCTCGGGTTTTTGAGCTATGAGGAAAATAAGGAGGTTTACCAATTTGTGCTCTCGGATCTGAAGGAGGGGGAGATCTATATCTTTCAGATCAAAGGCGTCAATAGATGGGGCTATGAGGGTAAGGGAAGTGAGGAATTGAACCTCTTGTGGGAGAGCCCTCCCTTGCCCCCTTCGGATTTAAAAGGACAAGGGAGAGATAAGAAGGTGGTCCTTGAATGGAAAAAGGTAAGTGGAGCCTCAGGGTATGCCATTTACCGGCGCCTTTCCCCTTCTCCCTTTCCTTCGGATCCTTCTTTTTATGTAAAAGAAGAAGGCTTCGTCGATGAGAACTTGGAAAACGGGAAGACCTATTGCTATGTGGTAAGAAGCTTTAAGGAAAGCGGAAGAGTCCCAATAGAAGGGAAGAGCTCTCCGGAGATCTGCCTTGTACCTCGCGATGATTCCCCTCCCCCACCTCCTTTGGGCTTCGTGGTTTTAAGGGAAAGGGAAGGGGTACTTTTGAGGTGGTTTCCGGTGGTAAGCGAGCCCATTAAAGGGTATCATGTCTATCGAGGGAGGTGCGAAGGGAAGTTGGAGAGGCTCACCGAAGAGGTGATCGCGGAGACGAGTTTTTATGACAAACCGGAAAGGGGTTGTTGGGTTTATGGGATTTCGGCAGTTGACCTTGCGGGAAACGAAAGTGAAAAGGCCTTGGGAAGTACCACATTTTGAAAGGAGGGAAAAATGGGCGAGATCAAGAGCACCTGGGAAATCGTGATGGAGAAGCTCAAGCAGACCAAAATAACGCAGGAAGACCGAGAACGTTTTCGTCAAGAGGAGGCGAGGGACAAAGCCAAGAGGTTGTTTTTCCCCTATTTTCAAGGGGATCAAAGGGATTGGGATAATCTAAAGGAAAAGGCGAAAAAGCTCGATGAGGAAGGGGTGAAAGAACTATTAAACCTCATCGTGGAAAACCTTTCCCTTGAGACCCTTTCGGAGCGTTATCAAAGGGGATTGGAAGTGCTTTTTGGGAAGGAAGGATTGGAAAGGATTGAGGAGCTTTTGGAAAGGTATCGCAAAAAACAAGAGGTGGAGACAGAGATTCTGAAGGAGGAATTGCTTCAAGGATTCGAAAAAAAAGGCATCAGAGGCTCCGCCATAAGCCCTAACCCAAGGGTTCATCCTCGATGGAACAGAGTGATGGAAGAGATTACGGTTTCCTTCAAAAGGGAGCTCCGGGAACTTCTTGAGAAACTCCCGTTGGGTTAAATCCCCGAAAGCACCTCTTGGAAGATCTCAAGGAATAAATCGCAATCGCCCTGAGTGATGACCAAGGGGGGCAGAAGCCTTAAGACCCGCGGATTGGGGGCGTTCAAAATGAGTCCTTTATTAAGGCAATCGTGAACGATTTTCTCTGCCCACGGCCCTTCCAACTCGATCCCGATCATAAGGCCTTTGCCCCTTATCTCCTTTATTTTGGAATTCTCTTCCGCTATTCGGCAGAGATGCTCAAAAAGATATTGGCTCTGCCTTTTACAGTTTTCAAGAACGCCCCCTTCCAGTAACTCCTCAAAGACCACACAGCCTGCTCGGCAGCTTAAGGGATTCCCTCCAAAGGTTGAGGCATGGTCCCCAGGGGAGAACACAGAGGCTATATGTTCCTTAGCTACCATAGCCCCTAAGGGCAATCCTCCTCCTAAGGCCTTGGCCAGGGTCATGATATCGGGCTCAATGGAAAAGTGCTCATACCCGAACAATTTACCCGTCCGACCCATCCCGGTCTGAACCTCATCAAGGATCAAAAGGATTCTCTTTTGATCACAGATCCTTCTTACTTCCTCAAGGTAATTGTCCGAAGGGACTATCACCCCTCCCTCTCCCTGGATCACTTCCAGCATCACCGCACAGGTTTCATCATCTATGGCTCTTAAAAGGGCCTCAGGATCATCGTAAGGGCAGTACACAAAGCCTGGCATAAGGGGGTCAAAGCCCTGATGAAATTTCTGTTGAGCGGTGGCAGTAAGGGTAGCCAGGGTCCTTCCGTGAAAAGACCCATAAAAGGTTATGATCTTGTAAGAATGAGGACCACGGTTTTTTTTTGCCCATTTCCTTGCCAATTTAATCGCCGCCTCATTGGCCTCAGCCCCGGAGTTACAAAAAAAGACCTTATCCCCAAAGGAGTTCTCGCAGATCCTTTTGGCCAATTCCAGTTGGGGCTCCACATAGAATAGGTTTGAAACATGAAAGAACCTTTCAGCCTGATCCTTTACGGCTTCCACTATTTTGGGATGGCAATGCCCAAGGTTTAAAACCGCTATGCCACTCAGAAAGTCAAGGTACTCCTTACCATCCTGATCCCACAACCTTGTCCCATTTGCCCTCACCACCTTTATGGGGTAACGCTTGTAAGTGTTCATAAGGTATTTTTCTTCTTCAAAGGGACTCATCTTACGATCTCCGTTCCAATACCCTTATCGGTGAAGACCTCAAGAAGAAGCGCATGGGGCAAGGTGCCATCGATTATATGGGCCTTTGAGACCCCTAAATTTAAGGCCTCAAGACAGCACCTCACCTTGGGGATCATCCCCCCTTGGATTACACCTTTTTGGATGAGTTGTTCGGCCCTTTCGCTCCTTAAACTTTGGATCAAATTCCCCTCTTCATCACTTATCCCTGGGACATCGGTAAGAAGGATGAGCTTTTCAGCCCTTAAGGCCCCTGCCACGGCTCCGGCCACCATATCGGCGTTGATGTTGTAAGGTGTCCCATCCTCTCCCACGCCGATGGGGGCTATGACGGGTATGAACCCCTCTTTCTGAAGAGCCTCCAAAAGTTCCACATTCACCTCCTGGACCTCTCCCACAAGCCCCAGATCAAATTCTTCATGGATCAACTTTCTGGCCCTGAGTAGTCGAGCGTCCTTTCCACTTAAGCCGACGGCCTTCCCACCATAGCGGTTGATTAAATAAACCAGATCCTTGTTTATCTTGTTCAAAACCATCTCCACCACTTCCATGGTCTCCTCATCGGTGACCCTCATCCCTTGGATGAAGCTCGATTTCTTCCCCAGCCTCTTGAGCAAATCCCCTATCTGAGGCCCACCCCCGTGAACCAAAATGGGCTTAATGCCCACATACCACATAAGGACTATATCCTCGGCCAAGGCCTTTTCTTCGGGCCCCTTGGCCATCGCCCCTCCGCCGTACTTTATGACCATGGTCTTCCCGTAAAAACGACGAATGTAAGGGAGGGCTTCGATGAGAATCTGGGCCTTTTGCAAGAGCTCCTTCTCTATCACAGGATATACCTCGAAAGGTCTTCGTCCTTGAGAAATTGCTCTAATTTCTCTCTCACATACTTACCATCTATCACCACCTTTTGCCCTTTCATCTCCGGGGCATCGAACAGTATATCCTCCAGCAGTTTCTCCATCACCGTATAAAGCCTCCTGGCCCCTATGTCCTCGGTCCTCTGGTTAATGGTGGCGGCTATCTCCGCAATGGCTTCTATGGCGTCCTCGGTAAAGGACAACTGGACCCCCTCTGTGGCCAGAAGGGCCACATATTGCTTGGTCAAAGCGTTTTCGGGCTCCTTGAGGATCCTGATAAACTCCTCTTTCCCAAGGGGCTTAAGCTCAACCCTTATGGGAAAACGCCCCTGTAGTTCGGGGATCAGATCGGAAGGCTTGGAGATATGAAAGGCTCCCGCGGCAATAAACAGGATATGATCGGTCCTCACCACCCCGTACTTGGTGGTGACCGTTGTCCCTTCCACTATGGGCAAAAGATCCCTCTGGACCCCTTCCCGGGATACGTCGGGACCGTGAACGTGATCGCGGCTGGCGATTTTGTCAATCTCATCGATAAAGACGATACCAGATTGTTCCACCCTCTCAATGGCCTTTTTTATGACCGCGTTCATGTCGATGAGCTTTTGAGCCTCCTGATGAGTGAGGATCTCCAAGGCTTCTTTCACCTTTAACCTTTTCCGACGCATCTTTTTGGGGAAAAGGTTTGAAAGCATCTCCCTCAATTGTTCTATCTCCTCGAACCCAGCCGGAGCAAAAATCTCAACCATTGGCAGAAGCTTGTCCTCCACTTCTATCTCCACTTCCCGGTCGTCTAAATACCCCTGCCGAAGCATCTCCCTCAGCCTTTCCCGCGTCCTTGTTCTCGAATCTATAACCTGTGGCCCTTGAGTGTATCCCGAAGAGGGGAGTAATAGGTCAAGTATCCTCTCCTCGGCCAATTCCCTGGCCTTCTCCTTCACCTTGGCCTCTTCCTCTTCTCTCACCATCTTAACGGCGACCTCGGTAAGATCCCTTATTATGGACTCCACATCCCTGCCCACATAACCCACTTCGGTAAACCGAGAGGCCTCCACCTTTATGAAGGGGGCTTGAGCCAGCTTGGCCAACCTCCTGGAGATCTCGGTCTTCCCCACCCCCGTTGGACCGATCATCAGGATGTTCTTAGGGGCTATCTCGTCCCTTAATTCCTTGGGGACCCGTTGCCTTCTCCACCTATTTCTAAGGGCGATAGCGACTGCCCTCTTGGCCTCCTCTTGGCCTATGATGTACTTGTCAAGCTCCCTTACGATCTGCCGGGGGGTGAGAAATTCCTCCTTCATAACTCCTCCACCACTATCTCCTCATTGGTATAAATGCAAAGGGAAGCGGCGATCTTCAAGGCCTCTTCGGCTATCTCCCGGGCCGAAAGCTGGGAGTGTTTTATAAGGGCCCTGGCCGCAGCCTCCGCATAGGGTCCTCCTGATCCTATCCCCACTATCCCATCATCGGGTTCGACCACATCTCCGGTACCTGAGATGATTAGAGAACGCTCCTTATCCGCCACCAGCAAAAGCGCCTCCAAACGCCTCAAGATCTTGTCGGTCCTCCAATCCTTGGCCAATTCCACCGCCGCTCGAAGCAGATTTCCATTGTATTGCTCCAATTTCCTCTCGAATCTTTCAAACAACGTGAAGGCATCGGCCGTCGAACCGGCAAAACCGGCCAAGACCTTATCGTTATAAAGCCTTCTAACCTTTCGAGCCTTGTGCTTTATGACAGTCTCCCCTAAGGTAACCTGGCCATCACCCGCCATTACCACCGCCCCTTTGTGCCTTACACAAAGGATAGTGGTGCCTTTAATGGGGCTTTTTGGCCCTTGGATGAGTAGCATCGTAAACCTCCATCAAACGGCTCACCGTAACATGGGTGTATCGTTGGGTAGTGGAGAGCCTCCGGTGCCCCAGAAGTTCTTGGATCGACCGAAGATCAGCCCCCCGATCCAGAAGATGGGTCGCAAAGGTATGCCTCAACAGATGAGGGGTAACGGGTTTTAATAGGTTGGCCTTCAAAGCATATTGCTTTATCTTCTTCTGGAAACCCCTGGGGCTCAAAGGATCCCCGAACCGGTTGAGGAAAAGATGATCGGTTTTAGGACCGAAAAGGTCCCTAACCCGAAGGTACTTTAATAAAGCCTCTTGAGCCATATTCCCCAAAGGCACAATCCTCTCTTTCCTTCCCTTTCCCATGACCCTGACGATACCTTGGGAAAGGTCAACATGGTGGATTTTTAAATCGACCAACTCTCCTATCCTTAAACCACTGGAGTAAAGAAGCTCCAAAATGGCCCTATCTCTTAAACTTAAAGGGTCCTCCTTTTCGGGAGATTCCACAAGTTTAAATGTCTCCTCCTCGGTCAAAAAACGAGGAAGTTGCCGTCGGTACCTGGGGCTTGAGACCAATCGGGCTGGGTTAACCTTTATAAGACCCTCCCTCTTTAACCATTTGAAAAAAGCCCTCAAGGTGGAAAGCTTTCTGGCGATGGAACTCTTCTTGAGCCCCCTTTTCAAAAGCTCGCCTAAAAAGACCCTTATTTCCAGATGAGTGACCTCCCCGACTTTTTTTACCCCTTCTCTCCCCTTTAGAAAGGAGAAAAACTCCTCCAGATCTTCCCGATAACTTTTTACCGTATTCTCGGACCTCCCCCTCTCAAAAACCAAGTGCTCCAAAAAGGCTTGGATCAGTCCCTGAGTTTCCACTTCCAGTCCCCTTTAACGTATACTATAACAGATCCTCTCTTTGAGGAGAAAGGGAGTGGCTTGGGTTTTTTGGGCCTCTGGTATGACCCTGGTAACGCTCTTAAGTGCTTTTATAGTTAATAGATGGCGGGACTTCGGGCTTGTGGCCTTGACCTCCTTTTATTGTTTGTACTTAGCGGCTTCTCAGATTATGGCCACCAGGATCGCCCTTTTTCCTCTTTATTTTTATACCCTTCAGGCTCCTTCGGCGGTCTTCATCTATCCTTTCACGGCTCAGGTCCTAGACATGATAAATGAGACCTACGGACTTAGAGCGGCCCAAAGGGCGATTCTCATCGCCTTTTTGACCCAGGTGATTTTGGTGATTCTGATTTTTCTCGTCAAGGCCTTACCCCCTGCCCCTTGGTTTGAATTGGAGACCCAATGGCAAAGGATCTTCTCCCAAGGGGTTAGGATAACCGCCTCATCTTGGGCTGCTTTTCTGATATGCGAATTAATAGACGCCAAGGTCTTCGCCTGGCTTAAGAGAAGATATCCTGAAAAAGCATGGTTAAGAAGCGTGGGAAGCGATCTGGTAAACTTGAGTCTTGATAGTCTCCTCTTTGTCATTTTTGCCTTTTGGGGGGTTTTTCCAATAGGATCCCTCATATTGGGGCAGATCGTCTCCAAAAACCTCATCGGGTTCATAGATACGCCCTGGTTCCTTTGGTACAGGAGACTTATAAGGAAAAAAGAGGAGGTCTCCCTTGCTCACGTTAAGTGAAGCTGCAAGAAAGGTGCTTGAGGCAAGGTATCTCATAAAAGATCCTTCGGGCAACCCCATAGAAACTCCCGAGGAGATGTTCTGGAGGGTAGCTAAACACGTGGCGAAGGCCGAAAGTGAGCGAAGTGAAGAATGGGCCGAGAAGTTTTACGAACTTATGTGTAGCCTGACCTTCTTGCCCAATTCCCCTACCCTCATGAACTCCGGAAGAAGATTAGGTCAGTTGGCAGCCTGTTTTGTGCTTCCCATCGACGATTCCCTTTCCTCCATCTTCACCACCTTAAAACGAGCTGCCCTAATCCATCAGTCAGGGGGTGGAACCGGCTTTTCCTTCAGCCGGTTAAGGCCCAGGGGCGACACGGTGGCTTCAACCCATGGGGTGGCCAGTGGCCCCGTCTCCTTCATGCGGGTCTTCGACATGGCCACCGAGGTCATCAAACAAGGTGGAACCAGGCGGGGAGCCAATATGGGGGTCTTAAGGATCGACCATCCCGATATTCGGGAGTTCATAACCGCAAAAAGGGATCCCTTTGCGTTTCAAACCTTTAATCTCTCGGTGGGAATAAGCGATGATTTTTTGAAGGCCTTGAAAAGGGGCGAACCCTTTCCCCTTATTAACCCAAGGACCAAACAGATAGTCACCAAGGTTTGGACTAAAGACCTCTTTGAGCTCATGGTCCAATGCGCCTGGGAGAACGGCGAACCAGGAGCCCTTTTCCTCGACACCATAAACCGGCATAACCCAACCCCTTCCCTTGGTCAGATCGAGGCCACCAATCCCTGCGGTGAGCAACCCCTTTTGCCCAATGAGGCTTGCAATCTGGGCTCCATAAACTTGGTGAAGATCCTTAAAAAGGGCCTCAACGGGTTCGAGATCGATTGGGAGAAACTCCGGGAGGTGGTTCATTTAGCCGTTAGGTTTTTGGACGATGTGGTGGAGGTCAACCGTTATCCCTTTAAGGCCATTGAGAAGATTTGTAAAGCAAACCGCAAAATAGGCCTGGGGGTCATGGGTTTTGCCCATATGTTGATCCTGTTGGGCATCCCTTACGATTCGGATCAAGCATTAAAGCTCGCCCAAGAGCTTATGGGATTTATAAGCCAAGAAGCAAAAAGGGCTTCCCAAGCCCTGGCCGAGGAAAAAGGCCCCTTCCCCAACTTCCCTTTAAGCATCTACGCCCAAAGGGGAGAAAAGCCCCAAAGAAACGCCACCTTGACCACCATTGCTCCAACGGGGACCATAAGCCTTATCGCCAATTGTTCCTCGGGCATCGAACCCCTCTTTGCCCTATCTTACAAAAAGAGGATGTTAGGAGAGCTGGAAGTCCCGATAGTAGACCCGGTCTTCGAGATGATACTGGAAAAGGAAAACTTTTTAACCCCTCACCAAAAAGAGGAGGTCCTACAAAGGGGGTTCATACCCCCGGAAATGCCCATTGAGGAAAAATACAAGAGACTCTTCCTCACCGCCTTTCAAATCCCCCCGGAAAGACATGTGGAGATCCAGGCTGCCTTCCAGCGGTACACGGATAATGCGGTCTCCAAGACCATAAATTTCCCTCGCGAGGCTACCTCCGAAAAAGTGGGCTTGGCCTTCCTTTTGGCCTACGAATTAGGGTGTAAAGGGATCACCGTTTACCGAAGCGGATCTCGCCAAGGTCAAGTCATAACCTGTGGCCTTAGCCAATTATGTTAAATTCGGGAAACTTCTCTCGGTAGGCTTCAAGCACCACCCTCATGGCCCTTTCCAAGGGATAATAATCTAAGTTGAGGATAAGGTCATAATGATGCGGATCGTTTATATCGGCCCCAAAGAATTTTTCTATGAATCTCCTCTGTTCCTCATTCCATTCCTTCACCTTCCTCTCAACCTCTTCGTCTTTAAGCCCATAATATCTTTTCAAAATCTCCCTCCATCCAGGGGGACTTCCCACACACCTGATCCTCAAGGCCTTGGAAGGCGGTATCACAAAATTGGCCCCTCTTCCCACTATTATACAATTGCCCATCCTTCCCAACATCCTTAAAAACCTCTTGAGATAAAGGATGTACTCCTCTTGCAGAACCTTGGAAGAAACCGAAAACGCCTCCACATATTCCCAAAACTTCGCCCGATATCGCTCATCTAAGAATTCCACCCTTTTCGGATCCTCTTTTATCTCTTTGGCTATCTCCAAGATGATGTTCTTATCGTAAAGGGGCCAACCTAATCTCTCCGAAAGCCTCTCGGCCATCTCTTCGGCGGCGCTTTGCCGTTCTCGAGATATCAAAATGGGAGGCCTCCATTCCCTTCGGAGGTCTTCCCTTTTTATTAGGAAAGCCGTTTTAATCTGTCTTTCAATAAGGTGCTGTATATTGGGATTTCTAATCCTCATCTTGGTCCTCCTTTAAGAGCTCTCAAGCTCCTTTATCCTCTTTTCCAGGCGCTCCTTCCTTTCCCCTTCGCTTAGCTCTAAGGCCTTTTGGAAATGCCGAAGGGCGCTTTTTTTATCTCCCACTTGGAGGAAATAGAGCCCAAACTGTTCGTAGGCTTCACCTTCCCTTTTCGCTTTAAGAAGAAGTTCCCCCAAAAGTTGATGGAAATAGGGCTCCTCCGGGACCTTTTGAATGGATTGTTCAAGAAGGGCTATGGCCTCAAAAACCTTACCCTCCTCGGTCAGCCTGTTAACCATACCTATCAAAAGTTCCCTGTCTCCGGGAAAGGCCTTTAAGGCCTCTCGGAGTTCGGTTTCCCCTTCTTTAAACCGATTTAAACTTATAAGAATTAGGGCTTTTTCCCTTAAAAGATATGGGTCATCAGGGGATTCCTTTAAGAGGTTATCCACAATCTCAAGCGCCCTCTCCTTTTCTCCTTTCCGCACAAGACTCAAAGCACAGAAATAGGGATCCATCTTACACTCTTCCTTCTCAGGCCTTCTCTCCAAGAGTTTCAACCTGGATTTGATACGTTTAAAAGAAGGGGATTCGCTTAAGGTTTTCCTTTCGCACCTTGACTCCAAATAGGCGATCCTTTCAGTTATAGCTGGATGGGTACTCAAATAGGTAGGGGATTCGATGGATACGTTTTTGCTCCATCGGTCCATTTTCCTCATGAAGCTCACAAAGCCGTATGGATTCCACCCGGCTTTGCAGAGAAGATCAAACCCCAATTGATCGGCCTCGAATTCGTTATCCCGGCTGTATTTTAAAAGAAGGCTCTCTCCGAGGGCAGAGGCACCGATCATAAGGGTCTGTTGGGCCTTGATGTCTTTTGTCAGAAGAAGCGCAGCTACAAAGGCAGCAAGCGTCCCCAAGGATATCCTTTTGGCTTGATCGAACATTCGAGAAACGTGATCCAGAACCGAATGGGAGATCTCGTGGGCCAAAACCCCCGCCAATTCGTCTTCGGAATTGACCAAGTTGAGAAGCGCCGTATTCACGAAGACATAACCCCCCGGGATAGTAAAGGCATTGGGTTGGCTTCCTTCAATCACGTAAAACCTATAGACGAATCGCCTATCGCCCGAAACCTCCACTATCTTACGGCCTATCCCTCTCACGTAAAGGTTTATCAAGGGATCATCGACAAAACGAACCTCACTCTTAAGCTTCAAAAAAAGCTCTTCCCCAAGCCTTTTCTGTTCTTCCACGCTTAATGAAAGAGTTTGAGAAGGCTTTAAGGTTAAAGTGAGAAAGACGCCAAGGATCAATACACTTATTGATCTTCTAAGCCGAAAACGCATCTTATTAACTCCGAATACTCCTTTTTGGAATCCTCATCCCAGGCTTGGGCTTTGAGAAAGACCACAAGGGGATGAAGGAACTTGTTCATCAAACGTTTGCTCAAAAGCTCCACTTTATGCCTCTCTTTCTCATCAAGGGATAACCCCTTTAAAAGTCTCTTCATCTCCTTTTTCCTCAAAGTCTCTGCCCATTCCCTGAGGTCCTTAATGGTGGGAACTACCTCCAAGCTTCTATACCACCTTATGAATTTCCCCACCTCCTCTTCCACCAACTCCCTTGCCCTTTCTGCTTCGTTTAAACGGTTGTTAGCATGCTCCTGGGCCACTTGCTTAAGATCGTCTATATCGTAAAGGAATACGCCGTCCAACTGGTTCACCTCTGGCTCCACATCCCTCGGAACCGCTAAGTCGATGATAAAAAGGGGTCTCCCTTTTCGGTATTTCAGCGCCTTTTTTACATCCTCTTTAAATATCAAGGGTTGAGAAGCCCCGGTGGAACTTAAGATTATATCGACCTCCTTGAACCTCTCCTTAACCTCTTCGAAGGGTATGGGCTTTCCCCCAATTTTAGAGGCCAGTTCCACCCCCCTTTGCCAAGTCCTATTGGCCACCATTATCTCCCTTACGCCATGGCTGTGAAAATGCCTGGCGGCAAGCTCACACATCTCCCCTGCTCCCACGATAAGGATCCTCTTGTTCTCCAGGTCGCCGAAGATCTTCTTGGCCAGCTCCACCGCCACATGGCTCACCGAGATGGCCCCATCCCCAATGCCCGTCTCTCTCCTCACCCTTTTCCCCACGAAGAAGGCCCTTTGGAATAGCCTATGGAGGAAAAAACCCACCGTACCTGCTTTGAGGGCCACCTCATAAGCCTCCTTTAATTGACCCAGGATCTGAGGCTCACCGATGACCATGGAATCCAAACTTGAGGCCACCAAAAACAAATGCCTTACCGCCTCTTCTCCCACCTTGAAATAACAGAAGGAAGCTATATCCCCTGAAGAAACCCCCTTTAATTTCTCCAAGACCCCAAAGAGCAAAACATCGCTTAGCTGAGGGGAAACGGCGTAAAGCTCCACTCGATTACAAGTAGAGAGGATGAGCGCCTCTTTTAAGGTCCTCTCCTCCTTAAGAAGGCTCAACCCCTTCTTAAGCTCCTCTAAGTTGACAAAGGCCAATCTTTCTCTTATCTCCAATGGGGCAGTTTTGTGGTTTAAGCCTAAAAGCCCTATCTCCCTCATCGGAGCCTCGTTTGTATAAGATGAGACGGATGACCCCCCACCAGGAAGTTAACCCCAAAGTAAGAGACCATTAGAATCGCAAAACCTATTACCGATAAACGGGCCACCCTCTTCCCCCTCCATCCGGAGAGTCTGCCCCACATCAGAAGACCATAATAAAACCAACTCAAAACGCTGAACAAAACCTTAGGTTCTTCCAAAGGAAGCGCTTTCAAAACCAAGAGTGCCCACAGGCCACCCAAAATGATCCCTGGGGTGAAAGAGAAAAATCCGATAAATAGCCCATACTGATTGAGCCTATCCAAGGCGTCTAAGGAAGGAAGAAGCTTACTTGAACCTAACTTCTTGTTCTTGATCTTCCCCTCTTCCAACAGGTAAATAAGACCCGCTGAAAAGGCCAGGGAAAACCCTCCTATGCCGATAAAGCAGAGTAAAACATGCACGAAGGACCAAACGGGATGTAAGGCCAATTGTTTTATATCCAAACTGCCAGGGAAAGAGGCCAAAACCGTGAGGATAAAGGCGAATAGACCTATAATACCTCCGAACCCTTTGAGCTTGAGTTTACCCTTGAGAAAAAGATATAGACCTACCAGGATTAGACTCAAATTCCAGGAGGTCTTTTTGGGGTCAAAAAGGATAAGGATTTTCCCCCCGAATAATAAAAGAAAAAAGACGAAAACCTGAAGGAAAAACCCAGAATATAAGGCCCTTTCCGCCCAAATCAGATACTCTTTCCTCTTACCTTTTAGACCTAATAGAAAAACGACAAAAGCCCCTAAATAAAAAGGGGCCGTTATAAACAAAAGCCTCGCCACTTTCTTATTTCAACATAAAAAAAGATCTTTCTTCAAGTCAAAAATGGTAGCGGGGGTGGGATTTGAACCCACGACCTCCGGGTTATGAGCCCGACGAGCTACCAGGCTGCTCCACCCCGCGATCTAAATTTATGATAATTCTGCCCCCTATTGATCGTCAAGCCCAGTGTCTTTTGAAAGCTCTAACGGGTTTGACCCACCTGAGGCAAGAACAAACTCAGAATAAAACCTATTGTGGGAAAGAGGACCAGGGTGTGAAGCGCGGTCTGGAGGCCAAAGTGATCGGCGATCCAACCCAGCAAAGTGGTCCCAACACCTCCCATACCAATCCCAAAACCAAGGGTCAGTCCTGAAGCAAGACCGACATGGTGAGGTAAGAGTTCTTGCCCAAAGACCACCGTAACCGAGAAGGTGGCAATAACGGCAAAACCACTTAAGCCCACCACTAAAAGAAGCCACTCTTCCCGAAGGTAGGGGAGTAGGAAACATAAGGGTATAAGGGTTAACATGGAGAGCACAATCACCCTTTTAAGCCCCCACCTATCAGCGAGTGGCCCACCTACCAAAGTCCCAACCGCTCCGGCAAAAAGGAAAAGCGAAACCGCTCCCGCGGCATAGGTATGACCATAATGGAGAGATCGAACGTAATATTGAGGCAAAAACGTGACTATTCCAAGATGGGTCCAAGAACGCATTATTATGATAAAAAGGAGAAGCATAACTGAAAAAAGAACCTTCCGAGAGTTTATCAAGACCCTTGGATCTTTGCTTTTTTCCCCACTACTTATTTTGGCATCTGGAGGTTGAAGCCCCTTTATACGAGGGAGAAAGGATAAAAGAAAAAGGGCCATCGTTCCGTTAATGAAAAGGAACCCCAAAGTCCCATAAAGCCCAAAGGCCTTGCAGAAGAAACTCGCCAAAATTGGCCCGATGGCAAACCCGATATTCCCTCCCACTGAAAAGAGGGACATACCTGAAGCTTTGCGTTCTCCACTTGCAAAACGGGCGAATTTCGAACCCTCAGGATGATAAGCCGCGACCCCGAGTCCACTTATCAAAACGGCAAGAAGAAGCATAAAATAAGAGTTCGTGAACCCCGTAGAGGCCATCCCGAAACCGGCCAGCAGACACCCCAAAGGTATAAGCCAGGGGGCTTTAAAACGGTCGCTCATAATCCCGAATAAGGGCTGAATGACCGAAGAACTCACATTAAAAGCAAGCATCACCACCCCGACTTTGAGCTGCGTTAAGTAAGGGAGAAAGGTCAATATGACCGGAAGAGCTCCTTGATTTACATCCGTAATGGCATGGCCCATTCCAAGCAAAGCTAATATCTTCTTATTGGGTCTCATCTTTTCAACTTTACAACCGTTTAAACTTTAAATAACTTAACTTTAAAAATGGAATTCCGGCAACTGGAATGTTTTTGTAAAGTAGCTGAACTTGGAAGTTTCACTCTTGCCGCTGAATCCCTGTTTTTAAGCCAACCTACGGTAAGTGCTCATGTACAGATGCTTGAAAAAATCCTGGGGAAAAGGCTTTTTGATAGGATCGGTAAAAGGGTCATCCTTACTCCGGAAGGAGAGCTTTTTTATCAATATGCTCGTCAGATTCTGCTTTTAAAGGAAAAGGCCAAAAAGGCCATTGAAGGAGAAAACTTTTCCGGAGAGCTCGAAATCTATGCAAGCACCCTTCCCGGGGAATATCTCATACCTCAAGTGTTAGGTGAGCTTTTGGCGGAAGCTCCGGAAGCGAAGATTAAGGTACACATCTACGATTCTTACAAGGTCATAAGTGCCGTTGAACGTAACCAAGTGGAACTGGGCTTAGTGGGGATGAAAAAGGAGAGCGAAAAGCTGGTCTTTCAGCCCTTTTTTAGGGACAAGGTCATCCTGATAGTGCCTCGGGGACATCCATTTTTCGAGAGGACTATAAGTTTGGAGGAACTCTCAGGAGAAAAATTGATTCTAAGAGAACTGGGCTCGGGTACCCGTAAGGCCTTTGAGGAGAAACTGAAAAAATGTGGATTTAGCTTGAGTAACCTTAAGTTAAACCTCCTTTTAGGTTCCACCACCGCCGTGAAAGAGGCAGTTCGAGCGGGATTGGGAATCGGAGTGATCTCTAGTATAGCCGTAAAGGAAGAACTGGGAAGGGATTTTGGAGAAGTGAGAATAAGGGAGCTTGATCCCATCGAAAGGGCCTTTTATCTTGTTACCAGAAAAGGAAGAACCTTAACGCCTCTGGGGCGGCGTTTGATCGAAATTCTTCTCAATGGAAGATGGAAAGGAAAAACAATTTGAACACATTAAAAATCGCCTTCCTCCTCTCGGCTTCCTTTCATTTAGGGCTATTTTTGGCCCTTAAACCCTTTCACAAACCCCTACCTATAAGAGACTTGGTTTCGGTAAATCTCATCGAAAGCCACTCACCACTCCCCCCACTTACCGGGTCAAAGGAAATAATTAAAGGGAACCCTTCTGAAGAAAAAAGAAAAACCGAAGTTAAAAGTGAGAAAATCATAAAAGTCGAAAAACCTAAAGAAAAACTGGTTAAAGCTGAAAAAGGAATCGACTTGGAGAAGATGTATCGGGAGAAGATAAAACAGATGGAAGAGAGAGTAAAACAAGAGGAGACCTTAATGGAAGAGCTTGAGAAGAGACGCCAAGAGGCCATAAAAAGGATCGAAGAAAGGGTAAAAGGAGTTGAAGGAGGCGGGATTGGTGGAGTTGAAGGAGGCGGGATTGGTGTAGGGGGCGACATTTACTTCTCTCAACTTCAACAACATGTCAGGCGTTTTTGGGTAATCCCCGAGGGTTTCAATCCGAAAGGCCTTAAAGCCGTTATAAGGGTTAAGATCGATCCGGAGGGGAGGATGCTTTCGGCTCAAATTGAACAGAGCTCGGGCAATCGGATATTCGATAATTCAGCCCTTCAAGCCGTTAAAAGGGCCGAACCTTATCCTCCGCCACCCGAAAAGAAGACTCTGGAGGTGGGTTTTGTCTTTAGGCCGTAAGGTGTTTTTCGTCCTTTTTTTGATCTTCTTTTCCTTTAAGATGGGTGAAAGCATCGTTTACATCGAGATCGATTCACCTACTCAAAGGCTTTATCGGTTGGCCTTTTCCATTTACCCCAAAGATACGGGGCCTTCAGGGAGGATCGAGCGGGTTTTAAAGAGATGCCTTGAGATATCGCATCTTTTTGAACTGGTGGACCTTCCTTCAAATGGAAACCTTACGCCACAGACCATAGATTACGCTTCCTTAAAACGGAATCAGGTGGAATTAGCACTCTCCCTTAGATTGGAAGCCTCAGGAAGAGAAGTCCTTTTAAACTCCTTTCTTTTTGACGTAGTTGGGGAGAGCCTAATTAAGTCGAAAACTTATCGATCTTCTCAAGAAGGGGTGAACCTCATATGTTATAAACTGGTTGACGAGATCCTTGAACTCCTGACGGGGAGGCCTGGTATTTTTTGCTCCCGCATCGCCTTTATAAGGCAGATACATCCTTACCGGGAGCTTTGGATGATCTATCCTGAGGGTTCGGGGGAGATGCCCCTTTTGAGGCAGACGCTTTGTATGTCACCTCGGTTTTCACCCGATGGAAAAAGGCTTTTATTCACCAATTTCAAAAGGATGAACCCCGATCTTTATCTACTGGAATTGGAAACGGGAAGAGTAAACCTCATCTCATCCAGGCCAGGACCCAATTCAGCTCCTTCTTGGTCTCCTGATGGGAAAAAGGTGGTCTTGTCTCTGAGGGGCACAAAGGGTTCCCTTGATCTTTTTTTGCTCAATCTAAATGACGGTTCCTTAACCCCTCTAACTCAAACCCCCTATACCGAGACCTCTCCCTCCTTTTCGCCCGATGGGAAAAGTTTGGTTTACGTATCTGACCGAACGGGAACCCCTCAGCTTTACCTAATGGACCTGGAGAGCAAAAAGACCAAGCCTTTAACCCAGTTCGGGACTTATAATGCGGACCCTTCCTGGTCTCCCAAAGGGGATTGGATCGCCTTTTCGGGTAGATGGGAGGGAGAATTCAAGGTCTTCATAATAAGGCCCGATGGCTCTGACCTAAGGCTTCTCACCCCTTACAAGGGCAATCATCAAAACCCTTCATGGGCACCTAATGGGAGACATTTAGTATTTTCCAGTGATATGAGGGGACCGAGAAGCCTTTACATCACAACCCTTCAAAAGGGAGGACCTTGGGGCTTGACCTTCCCCAAAGAAGGCGATGGGCAACCCAATTGGTCACCCCTTCTTTTCTGAGAGTAATCGCTCAAACTCTTGATAGACCATGGAAGGGGTAATCTCCCTCATACACCTTAAATCCTCGCATCTTCTCTTGTTACAAGGAGAACAATCCACATTGACCCTTACGACCCCCCCTTTCTGGCCATAGGGGCCTATCCATCTCGGATCAGAAGGACCGAAGATCGCTACTACTGGTTTTCCTAAGGCCCTTGCCACGTGCATGGCTCCACTATCAACCCCGAGGAAAACATGGGAGGCCTCAAGTAAGGCAAAAAACTGCTTTATGGAGGTGGGAGGGGGTAAAAAGACGCGGTCCTTATTTCTCATCCTTTCCTTTATCCCTTTAAGGTAACCCAATTCCTTCGGAAGTCCCGAGAGGATGATCTTCGCCCCGAAACCCTCTATAATCCTATCCCCGACTTCTGCAAACCCTTCAACTGACCAAAGTTTTGTCTCCCAGCGAGCCGTAGGGGAAAGAAAGACCAAAAAGTCTCCCTCTTCTATGCCGTTCTCTTTGAAAAAAGCCCTACAAAAGGCCCGCGCCTCTTGGGGGATGAAAAGGGGAAACTCGGCTACTTTGGTACCTCCAAAATGGGAGGCCATCTGAAGGTAATTATCCACCGCGTGACGGGTTTTATCTCTCAAGAATATGGCCTTATTTAAGAACAGAAAACTGAACTCGTGTCCGTTTCGAAATCCATAACGCTCCTTTCCGAGAAAAAAGGCGAAGAAGGCGCTTTTAAAAAGCCCTTGAAAATCGATAACAAGGTCAAACTTCCTAAAATAAGGAAGGCCTATCTCCTTTATAGCCCTCGACCACAAAGTAAGACCCTTTAAGACCTTGGGGAAAGAAGCGTATCTATCGGTAAAAGAGGGCAAACACACGGGTATTATCTCATCAAGCCCCGGCGTGCCCTCCAGGACCTCCTTTAAATCATCTCGCACAAGCCAGGCCATATGCGCATGGGGTAGGGCTTTTCTCAAAGCCCAAAAGGCAGGAAGCACCAATATCAGGTCACCCAAGGAACTCAACCTTATCAAAAGGAATCTCATTTTAAAAAGTCCTCGGAGCTTATCACTTCCATTCCTTCTTCCAATAAGAGGGCCGAAAGAACGCCCATTCCGGAACTGAGTTCGTTACCGATCCACACCCTTTTTACCCCACAGGATGGGCTTTTGTCCTTAAGGATGGCCTTTTTGAGCCCCAGAAGTCTACAGAGCCCAAGCACTTCTTTGGCTCCTCTTACGAAGGCCCAAGTTACATCCTCCCCTTTCACGTTTACCACCCTTGCCCTACCTTTTAACACCTCCCTCCCATCCCCTCCTTCAAAGTAAGCCCTGGGCCTAGGGGTAGGAAGGCCACCCAATTGTTCGGGGCATACGGGAATTGGGCATAAGGACTCGGGTAAAGGGATTGGACCGCGGGTATCCCCATCATATCGACACTTGATGCCTAACAAACAGGCGCTGATCAGGACCTTTTCACTCAATTATGACCCCCTCTCCCTTTATGATCTCACCGATCAAAAAGGCCTTTTCCCCCAATCGGTCACATTCCTCCATCACCGAGGAAACCACCTCCTTATCCACCACCAACACAAACCCGATTCCCATGTTAAAAACCCGCCACATCTCTTCGGGCTTCACCCCAAGCTTTTGGAGGAACTGAAAAATGGGAGGAATGGGCCAACTCCGATGTATTTTAACGCCCAGACCCGGAGGCAATATCCTCGGGATGTTACCCGGAAGCCCTCCTCCGGTTATATGAGCCATGCCCTTTATAGGGTAACGTTCTAAAAGCTTTAGGATGGTCTTGACGTAAATCTTGGTGGGCTTAAGCAATTCCTCTCCAAGGCTTGATCCAAACTCTTCAAAGTAAGAGTCTAAACTCAACTTATGAAGTTCTATCAGCTTCCTCACCAGAGAATAACCGTTTGAATGAAGCCCGGAAGAGCTTAAACCCAAAAGCAAATCCCCTTCTCTTATAGTAGAACCATCGATAAGTTTTTGCCTCTCCACCACCCCTACGGCAAACCCGACCAGTTCGAAGTCCTCCTCGTGATAAAGGCCTGGCAGTTCTGCCGTCTCACCACCCACAAGCACGCATTGGGCCTCCTCGCATCCGCGAATTATTCCCTCTATAAGCTTTAGGTCCCTTTGAAGGTCCAGTTTTCCCGTACCGAGATAATCCAAGAAGAAAAGGGGAGAGGCCCCTACGGGTAAAAGGTCATTTACGCACATGGCCACAAGATCGATACCCACGGTATCGAACCTTTTAAGCATTTGGGCTATCTTCAACTTCGTCCCCACCCCGTCACAGGAACTTACGATAAGGGGATCCTTGAAGGTCGAAGGAATACTCACCACCGAGGAAAACCCCCCTATCCCTTTTAAGACCCAGCTTTTAAGGAAGGGCTTTGTCCTTTGTTCTATCAAACGGACGAACTCCTCTGCCTTGTCTATGTCCACCCCGGCATCCTTATAAGTCAAAGCCATGAAGACCTCCCCTTAAGGCCTTGGATGGAAGCGTCGGTGAATTTCTTTAAGATATTCTATGGTGACGCTCGTATAGATTTGAGTCGTGGAGATATCGGCATGTCCCAAAAGAATCTGAACCACCCTCAGATCGGCTCCTCTTTGAAGCAGGTGGGTAGCGAAGGTGTGACGCAGGGTATGAGGACTTATGTCCTTTATGCCGCATAAAAGGGCGTATTTTTTGATGATCTTCCAAATGCCTTGACGGCTCAATTTTCTCCCTCGAGGATTTAAAAACACGAAAGCAGAAGCCCGATCCTTCAAAAGTGGGGGCCGCCCTTCGGAGAGATATCTTCTGAGTTTCTCCCTTGCCATCTCCCCTATGGGCACGATCCTCTCCTTATCGCCCTTACCTCTCACCAAAATAAATCCCATTTCCAGTTGAAGGGCCTCAAGGCGCAACTCACTTGCCTCCGAAACCCGAATGCCCGTACCGTACATCAACTCCAAAAGCGCTGAATCCCTCAGACCAATAGGAGTTGAAGGATCGGGTTTCTCCAAAAGCTCTTCGGTCTGCTCCAAGGTCAAAGGATTGGGTAACCTCTTGGGAAAGGAGGGTAACGAAACATCCTCCAAGGGGTCCTCTTCCACATGCCCCTCTAAGAGTAGAAAACGAAAAAAACCCCTCAAAGCCACTAAGGCCCGATGAACACTCCGAGCCGAAAGCCCTTTTTCTCCGAGAAAGGAAAGGTATTTGGCCACCTTGTTCCTTTGAAATTCCCGGAGGTGTTTATCCGACCAAAACTCCAAAAAGGCCCGAAGATCCCGAGAATAAGCCTCAATGGTATTTTGCGAAAGCCCCTTTTCAACCCTCAGGTGATGAAGATAAAGGTCCACCAAGTCCTCGTTTCTCATAGCTCAATAACTTTTGCCTCAAGCTTATCCAGATCACATATCCCCAAGGTTCCTTTTCCCGTAAGGTATCCGCAACATTCCCCCGGATTGAAGAAAAGAACCCCGTTTCGTCTTTCCAAAAAGACCTGATGGGTATGGCCAAAAAATACCGCTCTTAAGCTACTTGTGGAAAATACTTCTATAAGGTCTTGCTGAAATTCGTGAAGGAGAAGGACCTTGTAATCCCCCAATTTGAGCAAAAAAGGCCCATCCCGTAAATGGTCCCCCAATATCCCTTTCAGCAATATCTTCTCGCCATCGTTATTACCGAAAACCCCATATAGGGGAACCTTTAACCCTCCGAGGATCCTCCTTAAGGCAAAGGGGGCCACGAAGTCACCCAAATGAAGGACCACCTTTACCTGCTCTTTTTCGAAAACCCGAAGGGCCCTTTCGATCATGGTCAAATTATCATGGGTGTCGGAAAAAACGCCTATCCTCATCCTAAACACCCGTATGCCCGAATCCCCCTTCCTGCCTCAGGGAAGGGGGAAGCTCTTCGCTTAACCTCAAGCTCACCTTGCTTACCCGCTGAACAACCAGTTGGGCTATCCTATCGCCATCGCGAACTGTAAAGGGTTTCTCCCCCAAGTTTATAAGGATCACCTTAATCTCCCCCCGATAATCGGAATCGATAGTTCCCGGCGAATTTAAAACGGTTACCCCATGACTCAAAGCCAAACCACTCCGCGGCCTTATCTGCCCTTCATATCCCTCGGGTATACAAAGGGCAAGCCCCGTGGGGACCAAAGCCCACTTGCCCGGTTCTATCACCAAAGGTTCTTCCAGAAGGGCGAACAAATCCAATCCCGAGGCTCCTTCGCTCATATACTGGGGAAGCCTCGCCCGAGGGGAGAGCTTTTTCACCACAATCTCGAGCAGTTTTCCTCTACTTCCCCCAGAAACACCGCACACGGTTCCTTACCCAAAAAGGCCTCACCTACCTCTTTAAGGACTTTAAGATCAACGCTCTCGATGGCACTTAGGGTCTCCTCCACCTTGATCTCTCGCCCGTAGTATATTTCGTTTTTGGCCAGACGGTTCATCCACCCTTCGGGCGATTCAAGGCTTATAAGCAAACTACCCTTGAGGTATTCCTTGGCCAGCCGGACTTCCTCTTCTTTTATCTCTCCTCTGGATAGGCTTTGCCATTGCTCTTTTATGACCTCAAGCACTTGGCTTAACTCTTGAGGAGTGGTCCCCACATAAAGGCCAAAGACCCCCGAGTCGGTAAAACTCTGCAAAAAGGAATAAACCGCATAACTCAGTCCCCGCTTCTCCCTAAGTTCCTGAAAAAGCCTCGAGCTCATATTACCGCCCAAAATGGTGTTAAGTACAAGAAGAGGAAAACGAAGGGAATGAGTCTGAGAAACCCCTTCCACTCCCAAACACAAATGGACCTGCTCTAAATCCTTTTTAAAGGATTTGACCCCACTCTGAACTTCCTTGGGGGAATCTCTGATGACCTCCCCGTTTCGGCCTTGAAGGGTACCGAGTTCCTTAACGACCATTTCCAGAAGTTCTTCATGCTCGACGCTTCCCGCAGCCACTACGATCATCCGGTCTGGGCTGAAGTGTCTCTTGTAAAATTCCATCACCTGCTCCGAAGTAAAGGCCTTTACGGTACTCTCTTCTCCCGCTATGGGGAAACCAAGAGGATGGTCCTTCCAGAAGGTCTTGAAAAAAAGCTCGTAAACATGTTCTTCGGGAGTGTCTTCGGTCATTTTGATCTCTTGAATCACAACCCCTTTTTCCCTCTCCAGTTCTTCCGGATCAAAAAGGGGATCCCTCACCAAATCGCTCAATACACTCAAGGCTAAACTCAAATCCTTACCCAGAACCCTTGCGTGGAAGCAGACGTATTCCTTGGTGGTAAAGGCGTTTATGGTACCTCCCACCGCCTCGATCTCCTTGACAATCTGGGAAGCCGTCCTGTTTTTCGTGCCCTTAAAAACGGTATGTTCGATGAAATGACAGATCCCCTTCTCCCCATCCCCTTCGTCTCGCGATCCCACCTTAAACCATATGCCTACGCAAACCGAGTTGAAATGGGGAAGCTGTTCACTTAAGACGGAAATCCCGTTTTCGAGTACCGTCTTTTGCAAGGCCCTTAAGACCTCTGGAAAGTTCGTGGGGCTTTTTTCTTTTCCTCCTCAATTACGGCCTTCCTCGAAAGCCTGAGCCTCCCATATTCATCGATCTCTATGACCTTTACCTTCACCTGTTGTCCCACCTTAACCACATCACCCACACTCTTGACCCGTTTGGTATCAAGTTGCGAGATGTGACAAAGCCCTATCACCCCTGGCATTATCTCGATGAAAGCCCCAAAATCGGCTATGCGTTTCACCGTGCCCACATAAGTTTCGCCTATCTTGGCCTCCGCGCTATATTCCCGCACCATCTTTATGGCTTCTTGAATCGCATCGGGATTGGAAGAGGCTATCCTCACAAGGCCATTTTCCTCGATGTCGATCTTAACGCCTGTCTTCTCAATTATGGAACGGATGTGCTTGCCCAAAGGCCCTATTACATTACGGATTTTATCGGGGTTTATTTGGATGGTCACAATCTTAGGAGCGTACTTGGAGAGTTCCTTCCTGGGCTGATCAAGTGTTTTATTCATCACGTCAAGCACATGAAGCCTGGCCTTTCGGGCTTGTTCAAGGGCTTGTTTAAGTATCTCCTTACTCACCCCGGGAACCTTAACGTCCATTTGAAAGGAAGTGACCCCTTCCCGAGTACCGGCCACTTTGAAGTCCATATCCCCATGATGATCTTCTTCACCCATTATGTCCGTTAAAATGGCCACCTTATCTCCTTCTATCATCAAACCCATAGCGATCCCCGCTACCGCCGCTCGAACAGGTACCCCAGCATCCATCAAAGAAAGCGAACCTCCGCATACCGTAGCCATGGAAGACGAACCGTTAGACTCCAAGACCTGAGAGACCACCCTTATGGTGTAAGGAAACTCCTCTTTGGGAGGGATCACGGGCTCAAGGGCTCGTTCCGCTAAGGCCCCATGGCCTATCTCCCTTCGGCTTGGAGCCCTTAACGGAGCTATCTCCCCCACACAGAAGGGAGGAAAATAATAGTGGACCATAAACCGCTTATAGGTCTCTCCTTCCATTAGGCTCTCGACCTTCTGCTGATCCTCCGAGGTCCCAAAGGTGGTGGTGACCAAAACCTGAGTCTCCCCTCGGCGGAAGACCGCTGACCCATGGGTCCGAGGCAAATAGCCCACCTCACAGCTAATAGGCCTTATCTCATCTAAAGCTCGACCATCGATCCTCTTGCCCTCTTCAAGGACCGAGGATCTTATCAAATAACGCTCAGCTTCCTCGAAGGCCATTTTGATCTGAACCTGTTTTAACGGGTCTAAACCCCCAAAAACCTCATAGGCCTCTTTCAAAATCTCACTTATACGTTCTCTACGTTCGATTTTAGCGGTGATCTGTAAGGCCTCTTTTAACTTGGGCATACCCCACTCCAAGACCGCCATCTTTAAGTCCTCAGGTACCTCCAAGGGGGTAAAACTCCTTTTAGGTTTACCCCATGCCTCCTTTAACTCTTCCAAAAACTCGATAACCGGCTTCGAAGCCTCATAACCCTTAAAAATGGCCTCAAGAAGCACCTCCTCGGGAACGAACTTGGCCCCTCCTTCGACCATAACTATCCCTTCGCGATTTGCGGCCACCGTGAGATCGAGTAGGCTCTTTTCCAACTCAGTGGCGGTGGGGTTTATCACGAACTGCCCATCTATAAGCCCCACCTTTACCCCTACCACCGGCCCTCCAAAAGGTATATCGGAAAGGTCAAGGGCCGCCGATGCCCCTATGATGCTCAAAAAGCTCGGGTCATTCTCCTGATCCACCGAAAGGACCGTGGCTATAACTTGGGTATCATAGTTGTAACCCTTTGGGAAAAGCGGCCTTATGCTTCGGTCCACAAGCCGGGAATTAAGGATCTCAAAATCGGTCGGCCGACCTTCCCTTTTGAAGAATCCACCGGGGATCCTGCCCGCAGCAAAGGTCATCTCCAGGTAGTTCACCAAAAGCGGTAAAAAGTCGACCCCTGGCTTATATTCTTTGGAGGAAACGGCCGTAACCAATACCACCGTCTCCCCATACTTGACCAATACAGCCCCATCGGCTTGACGAGCTACTTCTTCGGTCTCAATTATCAAATCCCTACCCGCCCATTGAATATGAGCTGTGGGCATACCTTTAACCCCTCCTTCACTTCCTCAGCTTAAGTCGTTCTATTAAACGCTTGTATCTCTCCGGATCCTCTTCTTTTAAATAATTTAACAACTTCCTCCTCCTATTAACCAACTTTATCAACCCTAACCTGGAATGAAGATCCTTTTTATGAACTTTCAAGTGCTCGTTCAGATAATTGATCCTTTCAGTAAGGAGGGCCACCTGAACCTCACAGGAGCCCGTGTCCTTTTCGTGAGTCCTGAAGTTTTCTATTATCTCTTTTTTCCTCTCGCGCTCAAGAGCCATTTTAGACCTCCTGAATTTATGCTCTACCCCTCAACACCTTGAGGGGTTTTACCATCCATTCCTTCCCCACTTGGTTAACCAAACCGATGGCCACAAGTTTCCCCTCCCCATCCACAAGCCTCACCAGGCCTTCTTTAAGTTCCTTATCCTCAAGGAAGACAAACCCTCCGTGTAATATCCGATAAAGGTTCTTCCCCTCAAGCTCCAAGGAGTTCAAATAACCTAAGGCCTTATTGAGATCCCAAACGACTTCCGAAAGCCTCCCCTCTTCGGCAAGCCTTAAGACCTCCTGCAAATCCTTAGCGTCCTCAAGGCTAAAGGGACCGTTTCGTAGTCTTGTCAAACTGTAAAGATGCCCTCCACACCCTAAGGCCTCCCCTATATCATGGGCCAATGTCCTAACGTAAGTCCCCTTGGAACACCTCAAGAAGAACTCCACAAAGGGAAGTTCCACCTTCTTAAGCTTTATTTCGTAAATCTCAACCTCCTTGAAATCCCGCGGGACTTCTACCCCCTTACGGGCGTATTTATAAAGAGGTACCCCTCTGTATTTTTTCGCTGAAAACATGGGAGGAACCTGTTTGATCCTCCCCTCGAACCCTTTAAAAACCTCTTGGATTCTAGAGGAAGAAAGGTCGAATTGCGAAAGATCCTCGATAACTTTCACCGGTTTACCATCCCGATCCTGAGTATCCGTGGTTATGCCAAGCCTGATGGTCCCCTCATAAACCTTCTCCCCTTCTTCAAGAAAAGGAGCAAGTCTTGTGGCTTTGCCCAAAAGTATGGGCAAAACGCCCTTGGCCATAGGATCCAAAATACCCAAATACCCCGCTTTCGTGCCCTTAAGGAAGGGCTTCAACTTCCTCACCACATCGAAGGAGACCCAACCTTCTGGTTTGTTAATTAATAAAATCCCCTCAACCGGCTCCTTCATCCCCTTCCTCTTTTTTAATCTTTTTGATCAGATCCGATATTCGTTGTTCATATTCAAACCCTTCGTCAAAGGCAAAATCTATCTCGGGCATAAACTTAATCCTGACCCTCTTGCCCAATTCCCTTTTGATGAACCCCTTAGCACTCTCCAGTCCCTGTGAGCATTCCTCCTTGGACTTCTCATCACCCCAGACGGTCCAATATATCTTGGCCTTTTTAAGATCATCCGACAGCTTAACCCGCGTTACCGTGATCAAACCGAGCCTCGGATCCTTCACCTCATAGAGGATGATCTTGGAAACCTCCTCCCTTATAAGATCGCTTAACCTTAAAGCCCTTCTGGAAATCATCCTCTCACCAAAAGTCCAAGTTAAAGTGTATAAACTCCACGTTACTCTTCAATATCTGAACTAAATTGGTTCCTTCTATAAAGGATAATAACCTCGACAAAACCGAATCCAACGTCTCCTGGTCCGAACCCACCACCGAAATGCCAATCTGAGCCCTTTGCCATACGTCATGATCTCCCACCTCAGAGATGGAGACGTTAAACCTCTGCTTCACCCTTTCTATTAAGCTTTTCATGACCTGTCTCTTCCCCTTAAGGGATCCAACCCCCTCAATGAGCACATCCAGATGGCAGACCCCTACTACCATCTTTATCCAACAGGTACTTCCTCAAAGGTATAAACCTCAACGATATCCCCTTCTTTCCAATCCTTGAATCCCTCAACCGAAAGCCCACATTCATATCCCTGTTGAACCTCCCTTACGTCCTCTTTAAACCGCTTAAGGCTCGCTATTTTGCCCTCGTAAAGCAGCTCTTTACCTCTCCATATGCGGGCCGAGGCGCTCCTCAAAACCTTACCCTCCAGCACATAACAACCGGCCACCGGTCCCACCTTGGGTACGTTGAAAACGGCCTTAACTTCGGCACGCCCCAGCGTTATCTCCTGCTTCTTGGGCTCGAGCATGCCCTTCAAAGCCTTTTGGACCTCTTCAAGTAGTTCGTAAATGATCTTATAAGTTCTAACCTCAACCCCTTTCTCACCTATCACCTCTTTGGCCTTCCCAATAGGTTGGGTGTTGAAGCCGATGATTATGGCCTTTGAGGCGTAAGCGAGATTCACATCGCTTTCCGAAATTCCTCCCACTCCTTCATGGATGACCTTTATCTTGACCTCTTCAGTTGAAAGCTTCTCTAAAGCCCCCTTAATCGCTTGCAAGCTACCGAAAGTATCAGCCTTAAGGACTATCCTCAGTTCTTTAGTCTCTCCCTCCTGAATCTTCTGTAAGAGTTCTTCCAGGGTAATAAGTGGTGCCCCTTTTCCCCTAAGCCTTAATCGGCGCTTCTGTCTCAGTTCGGCTATGGCCTTGGCCGTCTCCTCGTCTCCTACCACCACGAAGTCATCCCCGGCTTCGGGGAGTTCCTCAAACCCTATCACCTCAACCGGGGTGGAGGGTAAGGCCTCTTTAACCCTCCTTCCTTTATCATCCTCCATGGCCCTTATGCGACCGTAAGTGAGGCCCGCCACGAAATAATCCCCCTCTTTAAGCCTGCCTTCCTTCACTATGACCGTACCCACGGGCCCTTTCCCTCTATCCAGCCGCGTCTCTATTACCACCCCTCTTCCGGGTTTAGACGGATTGGCCCGCAGCTCCATCATCTCGGCTTGCAGCAGTATCATCTCCAGAAGTTCCTCTATCCCCTGTTTTTTCAAGGCGGAGACTTCCACAAAAATCGTGTCTCCTCCCCACTGCTCCGGAATGAGGCCGTGCTCGGCCAGCTGTCGTTTTACCTTCTCGGGATTGGCTTCCTTTTTATCAACTTTGTTTATAGCCACAATTATCGGCACCGACGCCGCTTTGGCGTGATTTATGGCCTCAACGGTCTGCGGCATCACCCCATCATCCGCCGCCACTACCAGAACCACGATATCCGTAACCTGAGCCCCCCGGGCTCGCATGGCGGTAAAGGCCTCATGCCCTGGCGTATCGATGAAGGTGATCACGCCCTTTTTGGGTATCTCCACTTGATAGGCCCCGATCTTCTGCGTTATACCCCCTATCTCCTTCTCCGCCACATTGGTATGTCTTATAGCGTCAAGAAGGGTGGTCTTCCCATGGTCCACATGCCCCATGATGGTCACCACCGGGGGTCTCGGTTTTAAAGTCTCAGGAGGATCGGGCAAAGGGGCTATGGCCTTTTCCAGTTCCTCCAGGGCGCTTTCCACCTCAAAGCCGTATTCGCTGGCTATTAAAGCAGCTGTCTCCACGTCCACTATGCCCTCAGGGCCTACCTCAAGCCCAAGCTGAGCCACCTTCTCCTCGATCTCGCTCAACTTAACCCCCATCCTCTGGGCTAGTTCTGAAAGCGGGATCTCTTCCTCAACCCGGATCTTCCGCTTTATGGCCTTAGGAACGGTTATCTGGGGCTTCTGCGGAGGACGGGAAAGGGTCTTTTTCTCCGCTTTATACTCCCTTAAAACCTTCTGCTTGGCATAGAGTTCCTCAAGCTCCTCTTCATCAAATCTCACCACTTCCCTTGGCCTTTTACCCCCTTTTCTTTTCGGGAGCTTCTTTTCCCACCTCTCCTCTTCCTCCTCCTTTCGAATAAAAGGCTTCTTTTTGGGCACCTCACTTACCACCTGAACTTCGAAACTCACAGGTTCTTGAGGAGGAGAGGTGGGTTTTGGCAGAGAAACTTCCTTTGGGCCTTCAGGTCGTGGGACCTCTTCGGGTTTGAGCTCTATCCGGCCAACGACTCTTGCGGGTTTGGTCTTCTCCTTCGGAATTCGCACAAACCTTACTCCCTTTTCAGGGGGCATTTCTTTTTTCTCAGGCTTTTCAACCCTTTCGAGTCTTTGAGCCTCTGAAGTTGCCGTAAGTTCACTGGAAATCGTTGGAGCGCTTGGAGGGGCCTCTTCGGCCTTTTTTCCAAGTTCTTCCTTGGGGAGAGGAGGCGGAGCTTCCTCTCGGTGGATCCTCCTTCTCCTTATGACGCCTGAGGTTAACCTCTCCTCGGTGTACTCGACCTTTTTTGCTTCCTCATCCCTCACTATAAAAGCCCTCCTCTTCCCGCAATTGAGCCAAAAGAAGTCCCACTTCTTCTAAAGGGACGTTCCTCCTCAATGAGTAGGAAAGTCTCTTTATCATTTTCCAGTTTTTCAATTTTTCGAGGCACTCTCGCTTCCGACACACATAAGCCCCTCTTCCTCCCAATCGCATCTTTCTATCCCACACCAGATGCCCATCCTTAAAAGTAAATCTCAACAATTTACCCTTTTCCTCTCTTTTCTGACACACCACACACATCCTTATGGGTCTATGAGACATAACCTGTATCTATATATTGTTTGGCCTTCCTTATAAGCTCTTCCGCCTCTTGAGCGGAGATCTTTAAAATCCTCATAAGCTGTCCTTTATCCGCTTGAAAAAGATCTCTTATGCTCTCTATACCTTCGTCTTTCAGCCATTGTGCCCACTGGGGATTAATACCGGGAAGCTTATCCACCATCTGATCACCCCGTCTTATCCTCTCAGCCTTTTCGTCCAGCTCCTCTTCTTCCTCTTCCACCTCTTTGCCTACCAATCTTTGAGCACCCTTTACTATCTCCTTCGCCTTCTCCAAACTTACTCCCAGAACCTTCGCCAGCTCTTCGGGTTCCACTTCAGCCACTTCTTCGACCGAATAAAAGCCCTCATTGTAAAGGAGCCTGGCTATGAGTTCACCGACGCCGGGAATTTGTTGAAGTTTGGAGATTATCTCCTGAGAAAGTTTCTCCATCTTGGATTCGCTCTTTATATCGATGCGCCATCCCACCAATTTCGAAGCCAATCTGACGTTCTGACCGCCCTTACCGATGGCTAACGACAATTGATCATCGGGGACCACTATCTCCATGGTCTTTTCGCTTTTGTTTATGTAAATCTTAGAGACCTTGGCCGGAGCCAGGGCATTACAAACGAACCTGGCCGGATCCTCGTGCCAAGGGATTATATCGATCTTTTCTCCCCTTAATTCTTGGACCACGTTCTGAACCCTCGAACCCCTAAGACCCACACAGGCTCCCACTGGATCCACATCGGGATCAAGGCTCATCACTGCTACTTTCGCCCTCTCTCCCGGCTCTCGGGCAACGGCCATGATCTTAACCGTCCCATCCGCCACCTCTGGCACCTCCAGCTGAAAGAGCTTGGCCAGGAAATTGGGGTGCGTTCTGGAAAGTATTATCTGATACCCCCCTGATGTCCTTTGAACGTCAAGCACATAAGCCCTTATTCTATCGCCCCTTTTGTAAACCTCCTTGGGAATCTGCTCTTTTTTGGGCAAAATGGCCTCCGCCTTCCCCAGGCTCACGATGATGTTCCCCCTCTCTATCCGCTGAACCACTCCTGATACGATCTCCCCTTTCTTGTCCTTAAACTCCTGATAAATGACCTCGCTCTCCGCATCCCTTACCCTTTGCATTATCACCTGTTTGGCCGTCTGGGCGGCGATCCTCCCCAATTCGTTAAGGTTCAGTTTTATGCCCAAGCTGTCGCCGATCTCACATTCGGGATCGATCTTCCGGGCTTCCTCAAGGGATATCTCCAAATCGGGATCCTTAACCTCTTCCACCACCGTCTTGAACTGAAAGACCTCCAGTTCGCCCAGGTCAGGATTAAAACGGACCTCTATATCCTTATGGCTTCCAAAGTGCTTCTTGGAGGCCCTCAGAAGGGCGTCTTCCAAGGCCTTAATTATGTACTTTTTATCCACTCCCTTTTCTCTTACCACTTCCTCAATAAGCTCGTTCAACTTAAGCTCCATCTTTATACCTCTATCTCTGGATCAAGATTCGCTTTTGCAATTAAGGAGTAGGGAATCTCCCAAAGCTCTTCATCCACTATCAACAAAACCTTCTCCTCCTCCACTCCCCAAATCCTTCCCCTTATGTTCCTTCGCCCTCTTAATGGTTCCACAAGCCTCACCTTAACCCATTCTCCCCTAAAGCTCTCAAAATCCTCCTTTTTTCGCAGGGGGCGGTTTATGCCCGGGGAAGAGACCTCAAGGTTATAGGAGTAAGGAATAAAATCCTCCACATCGAGCAACTCCCCTAACTCTCGACTCACCCTTACACAATCACCCAGGGTCACCCCTCCACCCCGACGGTCAATATAAACCCTCAAAACCCACCCGGCCCTCTCTCTACGAAACTCGATATCAACCAGTTCCAATCCCTCTTCCCTCAAAATGGGCTCAACAATCCTTTCCACTCGCTCGACGATCTTTTTGCTATCGATCATCTCAATGTTAAAAAAGCGGGCTTTCTTTGCCCGCTCAAGCAAGTTCTTTTACATTAAGAAATATAACATACCCCTTATTCAATAGCAAGATATACCGCTTAAACCTTCTCGATTCTCACTGCGATTACCTTCAATTCGGGCATCTTGGATATTGGATCCAACAGGGAGCTTGAGAAAAGCAGATTGGTCCGCGTCTCAGGGAAATGGAAGCTCATGGTGAGAACTCCCTTTGGAGTATCCTCGCTCACCAGGGCTACGGCCTCAACTTCTCCCCTTCTTGATCGGATTCGGATCCTGTCGCCCGACTTAATCCCCAAGGGATTCGCATCTTCTGGATTTATCTCCACCGTCTCAAAACCCTTAAGGAGCATAAGCCCCGGGATTCTACCGGTCATGGTCATGGTGTGATATTGATAAGGAGACCTTGCGGTGGTCAAAACAAAGGGGTACTCCTCGTCTGGTTCTTCAACTGGAGGTAGGTACTTCAAAGGCATAAAGAGCCCCTTTCCTCCGGGTCTCAAAAAGCCCTCTTGGTATAAGTAAGGGGTACCCGGATGATCCTCCGAGGGGCATGGCCAAAAGATGCCGTTTTCTTCGAGCCTCTTATAGCTTATGCCCCGATAAGAGGGAACCACCTTCCTTATCTCCTCGAAGATCTCTTCGGCACTTCCCCATTCGAACCCTTTCCCACCCATCCTCTTGGCCACCTCTTTCACGATCCAATAATCGGGCTTTGAATCCCCGATGGGCTCAAGGGCCTTCCTAACCCTTTGAACCCGGCGCTCGGTGTTAGTGAAGGTCCCATCCTTCTCGGCAAAGCTTGCGGCCGGAAGGACCACGTGGGCAAATCGGGCGGTCTCACTCAAGAAGAGATCCTGGACGATCAAAAACTCCACCTTCTTTAGGGCCTCTTCCACATGTTCTGAATCCGGATCGCTCACCACCGGGTTCTCACCCACAATCCAAAGGGCCTTGATCTCCCCTCTCAAACAGGCGGAGAAGATCTCCGTTAAGGTCAAGCCGGGTTTCTCAGGCAGTTTCACCCCCCAGGCTTCTTCAAAGGCCCTTCGCGAAGCCTCATCATCGACCCTCTTATATCCCGGCAACAGATTGGGCAAGGCTCCCATATCACAGGCGCCTTGGACGTTATTCTGCCCCCTCAAGGGATTCACCCCCGCTCCGGGTTTTCCGAGGTTCCCGGTCAAAAGCGCCAGATTGGAAAGGGCGAAAACGTTATTAGTACCATAAGCATGCTGAGTTATCCCCATACAGTAAACGACGCTCGAAGGCTTTAAAGTGGCATAAAGCCTTGCCGCCTCCCTTATCTTCTCCTTGGGGACACCTGTCAAGGCCTCAACCCTCTCAAGGTCAAACTCCTTTAAAGATTCCTTGAACTCCTCAAACCCCTCGGTCCTCTCTCTAATGAAGGCCTCATCGAATAAAGACTCCTCCAGGATCACCCTGGCCATACCCATCAAAAGGGCCACGTCACTTCCAGGTTTAAGACGAAGCCATAAGGAAGCGTAGCGGTTCAGGTCTCCCCTTCGGGGGTTGGCCAGAATGAGAATGGCCCCCTTTTTCACCGCCTCCTTTATCCTCAAAGCCAGAACGGGATGATTGCTGGTGGGGTTTGATCCTATGAGGAAGATGCAAGAGGCCTTCGCCAAATCCTCGATGGAGTTGGTCATGGAACCAGAACCAAGCGTTGTGGCCAAACCGGCCACGGTGGGGGAGTGTCAGAGGCGGGCACAGTGATCCACGTTGTTTGTACCCATCACCACTCGGGTGAACTTTTGAAAGACGTAATTCTCCTCATTGGTACAACGAGCCGAAGCGAGGAAGGCAAATCGGTCGCCTTTATAGGCTTGGAGCTTCTGGGCGATAAAGTCCAAGGCCTCTTCCCAAGTGACTTCCTCAAATTTTCCGTTTTTCTTTATCAAAGGCTTCTTCAACCGATCCGGATGGTTCACGAAATCCAACCCATACCTTCCTTTAACGCAAAGATTGCCTCGGTTGACCTCGTTCTCAAAATCACCCTTTACCCGAACGATCCGGTTACCCCTCACCCCCAATACCACTCCACATCCTACACCACAATAGGGGCAAATGGTCCTTATCTCCCTTTCCGGAGGCAAAAACTCCTTGGACGCCAAAGCTCCCACCGGACAAGCGCTTACGCATTGCCCACAGGAAATGCAAGGCGTGTCTAAAAGAGGAGCGCTAAAGCCCTTCGGGGTACCCGTTCGGTAAGAATGCACAATGGCACCGATCCCCATCACCTCTTCGCAGATCCTCGAACAAAGCCCACAGGCGATGCACTTATTGGGATCGCGTTCGATAAAGGGGTGCTCCCTCTCGATCGAATAAAGAGGCCCCTTGACCTTGGGCGGCTCAATCTCCAATTGTTGGGCCCACTTCCTCAATTGACAATAATCCTGGGCCAGACAGCCACACCTGAGGCACCTTTTGGCCTCCTCCCGAGCCGCCTCCTCCTGGTATCCGAGCTCTATCTCCTTGAAGTTATCCCTTCTCTCTTCGGGCCTCAAAACGGGCATGTGTTTTCTCGGCCTTTTTTCAATGCCTTCGTAAAGCCTCACCTTATCGATCTCCTCAAGAGCCCCCCTGGAGATGTTAAAGGGCTTCTCTTCCACATATCTTTCGCCCTTCAAGAAAGCATCAATGCTGAAAGCCGCCCTTCTCCCCTGAGCCACTGCTTCAACGACTGTGGCCGGGCCAAGAACCGCATCGCCCCCGGCAAAGACCCTCTCTCTGGAGGTCATAAGGGTCGAGGGATCCACCTTTATGCTTCCCCTCTCGACGGCTATTCCTTCCTTTTCCAGAAGTTTCGCGTCAAGCCTTTGCCCAATGGCCGCAATGACCGTATCCACCTTGATGGAGAATTCGCTCCCCGGCACAGGCTCGGGCCTTCTTCGTCCAGAAGCATCGGGTTCGGTAAGTCTCATCTTTACGCAGATCAACTCCTCCACCTTTCCATTCCCACTCACCCTAACAGGGTTAACCAGATATACGAACCTTATCCCCTCTTCTTCAGCCTCCTCGATCTCCCAGGGAGAAGCGGGCATTTCGCGCCTCGTCCTCCGGTAAAGGACCGTCACCTCTTCCGCTCCCAGCCTCAAGGCCACCCTGGCGGCATCCATGGCGGTATTACCACCACCTACTACCACCACCTTCTTTCCCACTTTAACCGGCTTACCCAGGGCCACATCCCTCAGAAAATCAACACCCCCATAAACGCCTTCCAGTTCCTCCCCCGGAACCCCAAGGGCTTGACTCCTCTGACAACCGATCCCGATGAAAACAGCCTCAAAGTCCTTGAGCAAGTCCTCAAGCGTGAAGTCCTTACCCCAAGCCTTGTTACATAGGATTTGAACCCCAAGCCCCTTTATCATCTCAATCTCGTCATCCAGTACATCCTTGGGCAAACGATAAGGAGGGATCCCGTACCTCAACCAACCACCCGGAAGAGGCATGGCCTCAAAGATCGTAACGCTATGGCCTTTTAAAGCCAGAAAATAAGCGCAACTCAACCCCGCGGGTCCAGAACCTATAATGGCCACCCTCTTTCCTGTGAGGGGAGCCCTCGCGGGGAGGAGCTTTTCCCCGCTTTTTCTCTCGTAATCGTAAACAAACCGTTTAAGTTGCCTTATGGAGATGGGCTCATCCAGAAGTTGTCGCCTACAGGCCTCCTCGCAGGGATGAGGACAAACCCTTCCCACTACTCCAGGAAGGGGTAATCTCTCCCTTATTAAGGCCGCTGCTTCCTTAAAAGCCCCTTTGGCTATCAAGGCCACGTAGTTTTGGATGTCAATACCCGCCGGACAATTAAGGGAACAAGGGGCCACACAATCCCCATAATGCTCCCTCAAAAGCTCCTCTAACCTCCCCTTTCTCACCTGTCTGAGAAGGGGGGTATCGGTGTAAACTTCCATCTGATCTCCCACCAAGGTGGTACAAGCCTTAAGAAGCCCATATCCCTTGACTTCCACCACACAAAGCCCACAGTCACCCGAAGGTTTAAGCCTCGGATCGTAGCAAAGAGCGGGGATCTCTATGCCCAAGGTCTTTAAGGCCTCAAGAAGGGTAAGGCCCCTTTTCACCGTGACCCTTTTACCGTCCACGATGAGCTCAACCATGGCTATCCCTCCTTTAAGTTAAAGGAGCCTTAGGGAAGTCTGCGCTAAGGCTAAGAGGCTCGAGGGGAGGATTCCAAACTGTAAGACCCCCCAAAGGGAGAGAATTATCACTAAGACCCCCGCAAGGGAGGCACTACCAGTTTGGATCTCCCATTTGGGCTCTCGGAAGTACATGTAGACCATAACCCTCAGGTAATAGTAAGCGGCAACGGCACTATTAAGCACCCCCAAAACCGCAAGCCAGGTATAACCCTCTTTAACGGCTGCGCTAAACACATAAAACTTGGCCATGAAACCCGCAGTAGGTGGAACGCCGGCCAAGGAGAAGAGGAAGATGGTCATGGATAAAGCCAAAAGCGGATGCCTTGAGGCGATCCCCGAATAGGCCTCAAGGACCGTATTAGGATGCCCCTTCTTACTCAGGATGGCCACCACCGCGAAGGCTCCTATGTTCATAAAGGCATAAGCATAAAGGTAAAACAAAGCCCCCGAATACCCCCTTTCGGGCCCGGCGATTATCCCGATGAGAATATAACCAGCATGGGCAATGGAGGAATAGGCAAGCATCCTCTTTATGTCATCCTGCCTCAAGGCCACCAAATTCCCAAGGCTCATGGTGGCAACCGACAACACCCATAGGACCTCTTGCCATTTGAAGGGAAGGGAAGGAAGGGCGAACAGTAACACCCTCAGAAATCCCGCAAAGGCCGCAGCCTTAACCCCCGTGGCCATGAAGGCGGTAATAGGGGTCGGTGCCCCCTCGTAAACGTCCGGCGTCCACATGTGAAAAGGAACAAGGGCGAGTTTAAAACCGAATCCCACCAGCAAAAGCCCCAATCCCACTAAGAACGTGGGGTCTTTCAAAACTTGAGCCTTGGACTTGAGCAACTGCCCAAAAGCCATAAGGTCTAAGGTCCCCGTTGATACATAAAGAAGGGCCACCCCGTAAAGGAAGAAGGCCGAAGCGAAGGCTCCGAGCAGAAAATACTTAAAGGCTGCCTCCACACTGCGAGGATCCTCACGGGTTATCCCGGTAAGGGCGTAGATGGAAAGGGACATGATCTCAAGCCCTAAAAAGAGGGTCACGAAATTGGAAGAGGCAGCCATAAGGATCATCCCACAGGTGGCGATTAAAATAAGGGCGTAATATTCCCCGAAACCCACCTCTTCTTTTTTCGCATAATCCAAGGATAAAAGGACCACCAAGAAACCGATCACTAAAAAGAGGACCTTGAAGAATAAGCTAAAAGGGTCAAAACTGACCATTCCATAAAAGGCCTTAAGGGTCTCAGTCCCACTGGGAAAGATGGTGAAAAAGGCCACCACATATCCCAAAAGGCCGATATAACCTGTTATGCGCCTTGAAGCTCCCTTCAAAAAAGCGCCCAACAATAAGCTCACCAAAGCAAAACAAAAAAGCACTATCTCCGGCAAGATCCCAATAAGCTCCTTTTTAAACTCCATTCCCCACATCTTATCTTCCCCCAAGTTTTTCTATCTGCGTGTTCTCCACAAAAAGGCTTTGCCTCGTTTGAAGATCCTTCAAAAACGCACTGACCGAAAGGTCCATCTTCTGGAAGAAGAACTTGGGATAAATGCCCATCCAAAAGATCATGATCACAATGGGGATCAGGGTGACGATCTCTCTCTTGTTAAGGTCCTTTAAGGTCAGGTTCTCCTCATGGCTCAATGCGCCGAAAAAGACCCTCTTCATCATCCACAACATATAACCGGCCGCAAATATAACCCCAGTGGCCCCAAGGATCCCAAAGATGGGCTTGGATTTAAAGGTACCCAGAAGAATCGTAAACTCTCCCACAAATCCATTGGTGCCAGGAAGCCCAATGGAGGAGAGGGCCACGATCATGAAAAAGGTGGCATAAATGGGCATAATTTTGGCAAGCCCTCCGAACTCCTTTATAAGCCTGGTGTGACGCCTCTCGTAGATCATGCCCACCAAGATAAAGAGACCCCCGGTGGAGACCCCGTGATTTAACATCTGATACACGCTCCCTTGAACCCCTTGATGGGTGAAGGCGAACATGCCGAGCATGACAAACCCCAAATGGCTCACGCTCGAAAAGGCCACCAGTTTCTTCAAATCGTCCTGCATCATTGAGACAAGCGCTCCATAGATGATCCCTATCAAGGCTAAAACCAAAACAGTAATCTGGGCCTCCTTTGCGGCTTGGGGGAAAAGGGGAATCGCAAACCTCAAAAAGCCATAGGTCCCCATCTTGAGGAGCACCCCCGCCAAAATGACCGAACCCGCAGTAGGAGCTTCCACGTGGGCATCGGGCAACCAGGTGTGGAACGGGAACATGGGCACCTTTATGGCGAAGGCCAAGGAAAAGGCTGCAAAGAGCAGAAGGGCCGTTTTAATCGACATAGGGGTGTTGTAAAGGGCAAATAGGTCAAAGGTGTATTGGCCGCTCGATTTGGCGTGGAGGAAATAAAGGGTCAAAATCGCCACCAGCATCAGAACGCTTCCGGCCATCGTATAAAGGAAGAACTTGATGGCCGCATAAACCCTTCGAGGCCCACCCCATATCCCAATGATGAGGTACATGGGGATCAAGGTAAATTCCCAAAAGAGGTAAAACAACAAAAGATCAAGAGCACAGAAGGTCCCTATCATGCCGGTCTCAAGGAGTAAAAAGGCAATCATGTACTCCTTAAGTGCCTTCTCCACCGATGACCAGGAACTCAATACGGAAAGGACCATGAGATAAGTGGTCAAAACCACCAGCAATAAACTTATCCCATCTATCCCCAAATAATACTCGGCTCCCCACGCCTTGATCCAAGGAAAACGCTCCACAAACTGCATCCCCGCCTTAAGGTCATCAAACCTGGAAAAAACGACAAGGGAAAGGACAAAATCAAGAAGCGTAACCCCTAAGGTAAACCATTTTATCAACCCCTCACACCTTCTCGGGAAAAACAGAAGCACTATCGCTCCACAAAGTGGCAAGAATATCAAAGCCGTAAGCCATCCAATGCCAAATACCCCCTCCATCTTACCTCCCTCACAAAATAAGGAGCATCAAAATCAAAGCGCCCACAAGGATCCCTAGGATGTAATCCCTGACAAACCCTGTTTGGAAAAGTCTCAGACCGGCTCCCATGATCTTCATTAGCGATCCGATCCAGTTGACGGTCCGGTCGATGACTGCTTCGTCGAAGTTATGCCAAAGGATCCTTCCGAATCCCTTTGTGCCCTCCACGAAGATGAATCCGTATATCTCATCCACGTAATACTTGTTCCAAAGGATCTTATAAGCTTTAGCCCATTTCTCACTGAGTTTTTTGGGGAGTTCGGGATTTCGGAGGTAAAGGTTAAAGGCCAAAAAGATCCCGAAAAGAGCTACCGCCACTGAAACCACCATGAGGAGAAGCTCCAACTTCTCGCTTCCTTCCCCATGGGGTAAGTTCTCGTGGAGCTTAAAGACAGGGGAGAGGAACTCGTGGAAGTAATTATGGCCCCCTAACACATGGGGTATCCCCACGTAACCTCCTATAACCGAGAGAACCGCAAGTACAATCATGGGTATGGTCATTATGGGGGGCGACTCATGAGCATGGTGAAAGACCTCATGATCTCCTCGGAAGCGCCCAAAGAAGGCCATGAAACAAAGTCGGAACATGTAAAAGGCGGTCATACCAGCGGTGATAAGGCCTATGAGCCACAAAATCGCGTGGCCTTTCGGGCTCGAGAAGGCATTCCAAAGGATCTCATCCTTCGAGAAGAAGCCCGAAAACCCAGGGATACCCGCTATGGCCAAAGCAGCCAAAAGGAAAGTCCAGAAGGTTATGGGCATCTTCTCCTTAAGCTGTCCCATTCGCCTTATATCGAGTTCCCCAGCCAAAGCGTGCATCACGCTTCCCGCTGCAAGGAATAGGAGTGCTTTGAAAAAAGCATGGGTCATCAAATGGAATATCCCCGCGCTATAAGCACCAACGCCAACCGCCAAAAACATGTAACCCAGTTGGCTTATGGTGGAATAGGCCAGAATCCTCTTAAAGTCCACTTGTACCAAGGCCATTGAGGCGGCAAAAATCGCCGTCAATGCCCCCACGGTAGCCACCACCATCATGCTCAAAGGGGCCATCTCGTAAAGCACATGGCACCTAGCGACCATGTAAACCCCCGCGGTGACCATGGTGGCTGCGTGAATGAGGGAGCTCACCGGCGTAGGACCTTCCATGGCATCGGGCAACCATACGTAAAGGGGAAGTTGAGCGGATTTTCCCGTGGCCCCCACAAAGAGCATTAAGGTTATAAGGGTAACGGTCCAGGGATCAAGGGTGGAAGCCTTGGCGAAAACCTCATCGAAAATAAGAGTGCCCAGCTTCGAAAAGATCAAAAACAACCCGATCAGAAAACCAAAATCCCCAACCCGGTTCACGATAAAGGCCTTAAGCCCCGCTCGAGGAGGGGCCTCATTTTCAAACCAAAAACCGATAAGCAGGTAACTACAAAGACCGACCCCCTCCCACCCGAGGAACATGAGAAGGAAGTTGTTAGCCAAAACCAGATTGAGCATCATAAAGACGAAGAGGTTAAGGTAGGAAAAATACCTGGCAAAACCGGGGTCCTCGTGCATATAACCCACCGAATAAACGTGAATGAGGAAACTCACCCCAGTGACCACCAGCGCCATGACCATGGAAAGGGGGTCCACCTTGTAACCTATGACGGTCCTAAGATCTCCCGAGACGACCCAATCGAAAAGGATCACATCCGGGATCTTCACCCTCAGTTCCGGGGGGAGCTTCAGAAGCTCGAAGAAGACCGCGGCGGACCCGATAAAGGAAAGGGCCAGGGCGGAACAAGCGACCCAGGCTATAAAGGCCTTAGGAAGGTTATACCATCTGCTTATAAGTCCGTTTATCAAAAAACCAATGGCCGGAAAAAGCGGAATAAGCCACACGTACTCGATCATGGTCCTTACCCCTTCAAGAGATTAATATCATCCACCTTGACACCCTTATAGGTCCTATGAAGCAACACGAAAATGGCCAAACCTATGGCCGCCTCCGAAGCCGCGACGGTCATACCTAAAAAGGCGAGAATCATCCCATCTAACGCCTCATAAACCCTCGAAGCGGCCACAAGCGCTATCCCCACGGCCGAAAGCATCATCTCTATCGACATGAAGATCACGATGGCCTCTCTCCTTATCAAAACGCCGATAACCCCTATGACGAAAAGCAAAGCGCTAACCAAGAGGTAAAGTTCCAAGGGGATCATCTCACCTCTCCTTTTTGGCTAAAATGACCGCTCCGATGATCCCAACCAGTAAGACCACCGAAGCCAATTCAAAAGGTAGAAGATACTGAGTCATAAAAAGCTTCCCAACCGCCTTAAAGGGCCCCATCTCCCTTATGGTCTCCATGGTGAAATTTCCCTTTTCACCGTAAAGGCTTCCCGCAAAAGAACCAAGTCCCAAATACCCTAAGAGCAATAGGGTCAAAATGATCCCTATAACCCCACCCGCTCCAACTCTCAGAAGGGGCTTTTTCCTCACCTCTTCCACGCTTATGAGCATGATGGTGAAGACCACAAGCATCATTATGGCCCCGGCGTAAATGATCACCTGAGAGATGGCGATGAACTCCCGACCCAAAAGCACATAAAGGGTCGCCACTGAAAGGAAGTTCATTATGAGACAAACCGCCGAATGGATTGGGTTTTTACGAGTTATCATCAAAAGGGCAAACACTATGGCCGCCAAAGAGGCGAGTATGAAGACGATCCACTGGATGATCATCCCATTTCCTCCTTCTCTTTCCTTCTTTCGATGAGCCTCCCCTTATCCCACTTAAGCTCTTCCCTTCGATAACCCACCAAATTGGTGATAGTGGAAAGCTTTATGGCGTTTACCGGACAGGCCTCTTCGCACAACCCACAGTAAATGCACCTTATGGCATCAAGCTCGTAAACTTCGGGATATCTCCTACCGTCGTCCCTCTCTACGGCCACAAGCCTTATAGCCTTGGGAGGACAAACGGTCACACACAGCCCACAGGCCACGCACTTGGTATCCCCATCGGGAAGGACCTCGAAGTAATGAGTGCCCCTCCATCTTGGAGAAGGGGGTCTTTTCTCCTCCGGGTACTGAATCGTCACGGGCTTTGAGAAAAACGCCTTAAGGGTGAGGCCTAATCCTTTTAGGAGTGGCCAAATCATCTTCTCCTCCCCACTAAAGTGCCATCACAAACCCTGTGACCAACACATTAGCAAGAGCAAGGGGGATCAATACCTTCCATCCGAACTTCATTATCTGGTCATACCTCAACCTGGGATAGGTTCCCCTTACCCATATGGCGAAAAACACCAGCACAAACACCTTCACCGCAAACCATATCCAAGAAAGCCCCGGCGGAAGGAATGGACCATCCCATCCCCCAAGGAAGAGAATTGTGGCCAAACAGGAGACAGCTAAAAGATGGGCGTATTCGGCCATGAAGAACATGGAGAACTTCATCGAGGAATACTCTATGTTATATCCACAAGCCAGTTCCGATTCGGCCTCGGGCATATCAAAGGGCGTCCGGTTTATCTCGGCAAACATGCAGATCAAGAACAACACGAAGGCAAAGGGTTGATAAAGGATAAACCAATGCCCCTCGATCTGCTTTTTCACTATCTCGGAGAGGTTGAGAGTACCAGAAAGCATAAGGACCCCGAGAACCGTTAAGCCCAGGGCTATCTCGTAGCTCACCATCTGGGCAGCGGCCCTCAAGGCCCCCATAAGCCCATATTTGTTATAGGAAGACCATCCCCCAAGCACTATCCCATATTCGGCCAAAGAGGCCATGGCAAAACAGTAAAGTAACCCTATTGGGACATCAGCTATACAGAGCTTTATCTTCCGGCCAAAGAGCGTGATGGGCTCCCCAAAGGGGATAACGGCAAAAATGGATAGCACGAACACAAACGGAATAGCCGGCGCAAGCACATATAGGACCTTATCGGCCTTTTCGGGGATCACCTCCTCCTTGAAAAAGGCCTTAATGCCATCAGCGATGGGTTGTAATAACCCAAAGGGCCCAACCCGATTTGGCCCATATCGGACCTGAATATGCCCTAAGACCTTCCGCTCAAGCCAGGTCATATAAGCCACACACAGCATGACCACGCCAAAAACCACGATGACCTTTATGATGGTCTCGATCAAAAAGTATATGAATTCCATCTCTCAAACCCTCTCAATCCTTTTTATGGAAGTAGCCCAAACGTAAGGCACTTCCCCCTCTTCTCCCATGACCTCCGTAAGGCTTACGGGATTAAGCCCTACCCTGAAGCAAGGACTACCCGAAGGGACCTGGAGGCTCTCCTCAACCTCCAAAATCGTCTCTCCATAAGCCCCAACAAGTCTCACCTCTTTTAAACCCCTTTCGGGCAAATCATCAGGATGAAGCAAAAGCCTTCCCATCCCCACGATTTCCGCCATACCCGGGTCCTTTAACTCGTCTTTGGTGCCCACGTGATGGTTCAAAAAGGCCCTCTCCACAAATAGCCTGGGTCCCTCAGTAAAGTTAAAACTTGGAACTTTCACCTTTCCCTCTCCTTCAAACCTCTTAACTCCCTTCAACAGTTCCTCTTGAGCCCTTTGGATCTTTTGAGGATCTATTTTAAGACCAAACCCCGCCCCCACCTCTTCCATGAAGGTCGATATGGGTATCGCCTCCTTTTCCGCTGAAAAGACCGGTCTAACCTTCTTGAGCCCATAGGAGGAATCGATGAAATGCCCCTCCTTTTCCCCATGACTGAGGCCTGGGATAAACACTTTGGCCTTTTGGGCCAGAGGACCGAGATAAAGATCCCAAACCACAAGGAACCTATCCTTTAAAGCCCTCTCCAAAAGCCCTTTGGGACACTTGTAAAAGAGGTCTTCCCCAAAGACGAATAACCCCTGAAGCTCCCCCTTTTCCAGCTTTCGGAGTATCTCCAAAGGAGAGACCCCATCTTTTAAGATCAGAGAAAGCCCGATCATATTGGCCTCGGGTCCCACCAGATGGATGCCACCTCCCTCCTTCATAGCCCCGCAAAGGACACCAAGAGTCATCACGGCCTCCATTAAGGCCTGCCCATTCGGGGAGAGGCCATAAAGGGAACTCACTATGAAGGAAGGCCTTTTGGCCTCGCTTAATATCTCCAAGGCCCCCTTCAACAGGCCCTCAGGAAGGTGGGTCTTATCTTTTACCCTCTCAAGGTCAAACCCCATCGAAAGGCCTTCCAAGCCTTTTCTCTTCCCCAGTTCCTGGATAAGCCATCCCAAAACAAGCCCCTCGTCTCCCGCCTTGACTTGCAAGAAGCAATCGGCCTCTTCGCTCAACAGGACCCTCCTCGGGTAAAGGAGGATCAAACGGGCTCCGTTTTTGAAAAGGGCTTCCCTCACCCAATTGGCCAAAACAAGGTTCTCCCCTTCCAAATCCCCTAAGAGGAAGACCAGATCCGCTTCCTTTACCTCCTCCAGGCTTCTTCCGGGATGATCCTCCCCGAAGACCTCTCGGAAGGCCTTAAAGAATGGACCCGTGTGAAAATAGGAAGTACTTCCCATCTCCTTAACCCCTACTTGAGTTAAAACCTCCTTAACGTAAAGTCCCTCCTCAAGGGTAAGCCTTCCCCCGAGGATCACCCCGAATCTTTCAGGTCCTATTTTCCTCAAAGCCGTTTGAACAGCCTCCACGGCCTCTCCGAAGCTCACCCCCCTTATATAGCCATCAGTCCCCATCAAAGGCTTAAGAAGCCTCTCCTTGGGGTTAAGGTACTGAAACCCGAAAAACCCTTTCCCACAGAGGCTTTTCTCCGAAGAAACCCCGATCGCTTCCCCCTCGAAGACCTTGATCTTAACTTCACAAACCAAACTACAATGAGAACAAACCGTCTCCTTCTCCTGCCTCTGCCAGGGTCTTGCCCTTTTGAAGACGGTCCTTTCGGTCATGGCGCCTATCGGACAAACCCTGACGCATTCGCCGCATTTAAGGCATCTGTCTTCCTTCACCTTAATTCTGGCCCCGTAACCGGTCCCTTCTAATTCTAAGGCCCTGGCCCCCGTGATCTCCTGACAGGCCCTTATACATCTCAAACACAAGACGCATCGATCAGGCCAGTGTCTTATAAAGGAAATGGCCTGCCCCTGAGGCCCCCTCTCCCTCTTTTCCTCAACTACATAAGGCTCTTCGGAGACCCCAAGCTCATAAACCAAGTTCTGAAGCTCGCATTCCCCACCCCTGTCGCAGATGGGACAATCCAGGGGATGATTGATCAAGATGAGCTTTAAGGATTCCTTCCTGAGCTTACTCAGAAGGGGACTCTGGGTTCTCACCGACATTCCTTCTTGGACCATGGTGTTACAAGCGGTAACGGGCTTCTCAAATCCTTCTACCTCCACCAGGCAAAGCCTACAGGAAGCTATGGGCAACAGCCTTTCGTGGTAACAAAGGGTAGGGATCCTTATGCCCGCTTTTTTGGCCGCTTCCAGGATCGTCCTTCCCTCTTCAATCTCCACTTCCTTTCCGTCTATCCTTAACCTCACCATCTTCATCCCCCTTAAAGGGCCACCATCGCGCCTCGATAACACCTCAGGCATCTCAAGGCCTCCCTTATGGCCTGAGGCGTCTTGAGTCCCTTATTAACTTCCTCAAAGGTGTGTCTCCGGACCTCGGGCTCAAGCACAAAGGGTTCTTCTCTTTTCTGTCCTGGAGGCACCTGAACCTTCTCCTTGGGATCAAAGAGCCCAAACTTCTCCAGGATCTTGTCCATCAGCTGTTCGTCCGTTGGTTCGGCTTTACCCTTTTGGAGAAAAGCGTGGATCATCAAAGCAGCCGTTCTTCCAGCCGCCGCTGCCCGGATAAGCACATCGGGTCCCGTTACGCAGTCACCACCACTGAAGACTTTAGGATCTGAGGTTTGAAACGTCAGGGGATCAACCTCAACAGTGCCCCCTTTGCTTATCTTCACCTTTGACCCCTCAAGGAAGGGGAGTTCCACCCTTTGCCCGATGGCCGGAACGAGGATGTCGGTCTCCATCACAAATTCGGACCCGGGCACTGGTTCAGGCCTTCTTCTTCCCGAAGCATCGGGCTCTCCCAATCTCATCCTTATAAGTTCAACCGCCTTAACCTTCCTCTGTTCGGCTATTATCCTTGTGGGATTACAGAGAAAGTGAAACTCCACCCCCTCCTCCTCGGCCTCAACGATCTCTTCTTCATTTGCAGGCATCTCGGCCCTGGTTCTACGGTAAACAAGTCTCACCGGCCATTTGCCAAGCCGTAAAGAGGTCCTCACGCAGTCCATGGCCACGTTACCGCCACCTACCACAATGACGCTTTTGCCTTCGGAGTAAGGGTCTTCCCCTCGGTTTATCTTGTAAAGGTACCTAACCCCCGGGATAAACCCTTCATAGTTCTCCTTCTCTCCCTCAACGCCCATCTGGGTGGAACCCTGAGCCCCTACTCCGATGAAAATGGCATCGTATTGTTGCAAAAGCTCTTGGAACTTCTTCTGATCCACATCGGTGTTATACTCGATCCTAACGCCAAGCCTCTCTATCAGAGCCACTTCCCTCTCCAATATAGGAGGGGGAAGCCGATAATCGGGGATACCCCACCTGGCCATCCCTCCTGGACGGTCGTGCTTTTCGAAAATGACCACCTCATAACCCAAAAGCGCCAAAAAGTGAGCACAAGACAACCCCGCTGGACCAGCCCCTATTATGGCGACCCTTTTCCCCTTAGGAGCTTCAACTTGATCAAAAAAGGGCTCCCTATTTTTCCATATCTCATAATCGGCCACAAATCTTTTAAGCTCCCTGATGCTCACTGGGCCCTCTACCAAAGTTCTTCGACAATTGGACTCACAGGGCCTAACGCACACCCTTCCGAGGGTACCAGGGAGACAGAGCCTTTCCCTTATTATCCTCAAGGATTCCGAAAACTCATGTTCCCTCACCGCCTCCACATAGGAGGGTATATCCAGATGGGCAGGACAGGCGTTTATGCAGGGGGCGGTAAGCCGGAAAACGTATTTCCCCCTTTCCCTGACGCCCTCTTTTAAGGCCTTCTCAAAGGCCTCCCGCATATACCTCAAGGCCTTAAGAACCGGAATAGGAGAGGTCTGTCCGATCCCGCACTTGGAGGAATCCCTTATGGACTCAAGTAGCCCCTCAAGCTTCTCTAAGTCCTTCTCCTCCCCTTGACCCCGAAGGATTTTTCGTAAAATCTCACAGGCCACCTTGGTGCCAATCCTACAAGGAAAACACTTACCGCAAGAATACCTCTGGATCTCCTCCATCCAGGCCAAGCACATATCTACGATGTTTACGCTCTCGTCCCGAATCTCAAAGCCATCCCATCCCATAAAGGCCTTGATCTTCAGACCGGGTCGAAACTCCTCTGGAAGAGGCAAAATCCCTTGCTCCCTCTCAACCCTTTCACCCCAACAGCTTAAAACCCCCATCTTCCTCCCTCACCTCTAACGATCTATCTCTCCTAACACGATATCGATGCTACCGATAATCGCCACTATATCTGCCACCAGATGCCCCCTCGTCATAAGGGGAAGGACTTGAAGGTTCATGAACGTGGGAGGTCTAACCCTGAAACGGTAAGGCCTGGGTGAACCGTCGCTCACTAAATACCACCCCAGTTCCCCTTTGGGGCCTTCGACGCTCATATAAGCCTCTCCGGGCAATGGAGAGGGACCCTCGGAAAAATACTTGAAATGCCTCAAAAGGGCATGAACTTCCCTTTCTACCAATCCCTTAGGGGGAGGAGCCACATAGGGATCGTCGATCATGATATCCCCCGGAGGGGTCTCCTTGATCTTTTTCAGGGCTTGATCGATTATACGCGTTGATTGCCTCATCTCTTCAAGCCTCACCAAATACCGATCGTAGGTATCGCCGTTTTCCCCGATGGGTATCTCGAAATCAAACTCCTCATAACTCGAATAGGGCAAGGCCTTCCTCACATCCCACTTGACACCAGAACCCCTCAAAGGAGGTCCAGTAACCCCATACTCAATGGCATCTTCGGGCTTCAAAACCCCAATCCCCTTTGTCCTTTTGAGCCATATGGGGTTTTTGGTAAGAAGGGTCTCGTACTCCTTTATTCGGGAGGGAAATTCCTTAATGAAGGCCTGGATCTTCTCCTCCACCCCTTCCGGTAAATCCTTGGCTACCCCCCCTATGCGGAGAAAACTCGGGGTCAACCGAGCCCCGCTTATATCCTCCACGATCTCCAATATCTTCTCCCTTTCCCTAAAGCAGTAGAAAAAGACGGTCATCGCCCCTATGTCCAGCGCGTGGGTCGCAAGCCACAATAAATGACCTGTGAGACGGGAAAACTCGGCCAGCATAACCCTTATATATTGGGCCCTTTTAGGAGGTTCGACGCCGAAGAGCTTTTCAACCGTGAGCATATAGGCCAGATTGTTCGAAAAGGCGGCCGTATAATCGAGCCTATCCGTCAAGGTCAAGGCTTCAAGATACCTCATGTTCTCGCCAAGCTTCTCCACCCCTCGATGCAGATGCCCGATGACCGGAAGGGCATCGATTATCTGTTCCCCTTCCAGTTTCAATATCACCCTCAAAACGCCATGGGTTGAAGGATGCTGAGGTCCCATATTGACGATAAGATACCTCTCTCCCTCGCCGATAAACCATTTAGGGGGCTCAAGATCTGGAGGGGTTGAAGGAAGCTCGAATTCCTCTTCCGCTTCTAAGGGGAAATCCTTTCTCAAAGGATGACCCTCATACCCTTCCCAAGTCAATATCCTCCGCAGGTCTGGATGGTTCTCGAACTTGATGCCAAACATATCGTAAACTTCCCGCTCAAGCCAGTTAGCCCCTCGCCATACTTGACAGGCCGAGGGTAACGACTCCCCTTCCCCAACCTGGGTCTTAACTCGCAAGCGCGCGTTATTCTCCATGGAATGAAGCAAATAGACCACCTCAAACCGCTTATCCCTTTGAGGATAGTCAACCCCACACAGGTCAACCAACATCTGATATCGGGGAGAGTTCTCCTCCTTTAGGTACCTCAGAACCTCAATCAACTTCTGGGGACTCACCCTAATAGAGACTTCTCCCCGGCTCTCCTCAATCTCAATTAGTGCATCTTGAAAACGTTCCTTAAGCCTTAAAGGAGTCTCCTTGTCCCACATTTACCTTATCTCCTCAGGCCTCAATGGCCTTATGATATCCGGCCTTTGAGAGAACCTTTCCCGAGATATCTTTTCTTGAAGCTTCATCAGAGCCTCAAGAAGGGCCTCGGGCCTTGGCGGACAACCGGGAACGTAAACGTCAACCGGCACTATCTTATCGACTCCCTGAACCACGTTATAGGTCCGGAAAATACCCCCGGTGGAAGCACAAGTCCCATAGGCGATAACCCACTTGGGCTCAGGCATCTGATCGTAGATCCGACGGACCATATAGGCCATCTTCTTGGTCACGGTCCCGGCCACGATCATAAGATCCGCCTGTCTCGGGGAAGGCCTAAAGACCTCGGCTCCAAATCGAGCGATGTCAAGTCGAGCGGAACTTGTGACCATCATCTCCAGGGCACAACAGGCAAGGCCAAAGGTCACAGGCCATATGGAGTTCTTCCTCGCCCAATTGACGATATCCTCAAGGGTCGTCAACAATACGCCTTCAGGAATCCTTGACTCTATTCCCATTCAAGCGCTCCTTTCTTCCAAACGTAAAAAAGCCCAATAAGAAGAATGAAAACGAAAACCAACATCTCTATGAAGGCCACACCCCCAAGGTCTTTAAAGACCGTGGCCCAAGGATAAAGATAAACTACCTCCAGGTCAAAGACCAAAAACAACATGGCCACAATGTAATACTTCACCGGGATCGTCTCATGGGTGGGACCGATAGTGATCATCCCGCACTCATAGGGGGAGAGCTTAACCGGTTCAACCCTCTTGGGTCCAAGAAGATGTGAGAGAAAAAGGATCAAAAAAGCGGCAAAAATCCCAAGCCCCCCCATCAAAATTATCCCAATATATTCGCTCAACATCCTTCCCCTCGACTTTGTGACAAAATACACATACTTTCTACTTAAAGCCGTTTTTTTTGTCAAGAGACTTTAAAACCCCTTTGAACCCGGATTAGCCTCAGGGGGGGATTTTTGGGTTTGAAATTGACAGTTGGGTTTTATGGTCTCTATGATCTAAGGGAAAGGGAGTGGGGGGATTTCGTGGACGAAAAGGAGCTCAGGGAGAAGGCTTTAAGGTATATTGAAGAGCATTTTACTATGACACTTGCCACCTTCGCTGAAGGAAGGCTTTGGGCGGCTCCGGTGTTTTATGCGAGTTCGGGGTTTACCCTTTATTTCGTCTCAAACCCGAATGTTTGCTTACACTCTCAAAATATCGAAAAAAACCCCGTTGTGGCCATAACGATTTATGAGGATTATCGACTTAAGAAACTCCACGATTGGAAAAAGATAAAGGGGATTCAAATGCTCGGAAAAGCGAAAAGGCTTGAGGAAGAGGAGGAGATAGTGGAAGCCTTGAGGGTGTATGTGAGGAAATATCCCTTCACCGCTGTTTATTTTAACCTCTTATTCAAGTTTCCAAAGGCGGTAAAAATACTGGAAGGCTTCGTGAAGAAAAGCCCCTTTAAGCCAGAATTCACCGCTTCTTTCGAGAATAGTTTTTACAAAGTGGATCCTTTAGAGGTATGGTTCGTTGATAACGAGGTGAGCTTTGAAAGAAGGCAAAAGGTTCCCCTTTTGTAGGATGAGATCCGTTAAGGCCTTTATATTCGACTTAGATGGGACTCTAATAGATACGTTTGACCTTTACCTGTCTGCCCTTAATGAGGGACTTCAAGCCTTTCGAGTGGCTCCGGTCTCCGCTCAGGAACTCTCCGAGTTTCTCGATGAAGCAACTCCCCTCGAAGAGATCCTCAAAAGGGTCGCCCCTTCGGAGTTTACGGATGCTCAGAGGCGTTTGAGTTGTCTTGAAAGGATAAAAGAAGCCTATCTTTCCGGTTTAGAAAAAGTAAGGCTTTTGGATGGGGCTTGGGAGCTTCTTTTCACCTTAAAAGAGAGAAACTTCAAAGTGGGAATTGTGACCGGAAGAACTACCGGAGGAGAGGCAAAATGGCTTGAGCTTAAACGGCTTGGAATAGCCCCGTTTGTTGACGTCTTTGTAACAGGACTTGAGGCTCCGAGAAAGCCTTCCTCAGCGGGGATAAGCTTTTGTATAGAGCAATTAAAGGTAAAACCGGAGGAATCGATCTTCGTAGGTGATTCGCAAGCTGACGCTTTAGCTTCCCAACAGGCAGGAGTCCCTTTTATAGGGGTAGCCACTGGGGTGGGAAAGAAAGAACGACTACTCGAACTCGGGGCCCTTTGCGTGGTTAAAGACCTTCGAGAACTTCTTGAGAGGGTAAAGAGGCTTGACACCTCCCCCCCCTTGGAGTAATTTCCTTTCAACATGATTGACCCACGGCTTTTGGAAAAGAAAAACGTCTTTTATGAGGAACACAATCCCTCCTATGGGGCGGTTTTCATCTACGAAGAAATTCTTGAAAGCGTCCGTTCCCATTACCAGCAAATAGATGTGATAAGGACTAAAGAACACGGAAAGATGCTTTTTATCGATCACTACATGATGCTCACCGAGGATTCGGAGTTCGTATACCATGAAACCTTGGCCCACGTGCCGCTTGCTGCCCATCGAGAGGCCGAAAGGGTCTTAGTGGTGGGAGGAGGTGACGGAGGAGTTGTTAGAGAAGTTCTGAAATATGACCGTATAAAGAAAGTGACCCTTGTTGAGATAGACGAAATGGTGATTGAAGTGTGTCGGAAGCATTTTCCCGAGATCACAAAAAGTTTAGATGATCCGAGGGTTGAGGTAAAAATAGGCGATGGCGTCCAATATGTGAAAGAGGCTCCACCTGAAAGTTATGACGTCATCATCGTTGACTCAACTGATCCTTATGGGGTGGCCGAACTATTGATAAGCGAAGAGTTTTTCCGGGATTGTAAAAAGGTCTTAACAAGTCACGGGGTGATTATTGAACACATGGCCTCTCCCTTTTTCTTCCCCGAGATTTTTGTAAAAGGGTTTCACAATATGATGAAGGTATTTCCTTATGTGGCGCCGCTTCTTGTGGCTGTACCTTTTTACGTGAGTTCGGACTGGTCACTTGGTTTTGCCTCTTGTTCGGAAAAGTTCTTTAAAAAGGAGATACCCGATAAATGGTGGTCACCGCCAGGAGAGCTTAAATATTACAACCTTGAAAAACACGCCTCTTATTTTGCTTTACCCAATTACGTTAAAGAACTGTGGGAGATTGCTAAAAGAACCCCACACCTGGAAAAGAAGCCCTGGCTTGACCGTTAAACTAACCCATTTCTTCGGAGTAAGTTGATGGCTTCTTTCAGCTCGTCCTCTTCACAGGGAGGATGTATCTCCAATATCCTTATGGCGTTCTGGGGTAGAAGTTCCTTAAGTTCTTCAAAATTTATCTCCCCTTTTCCCGGAGCAAGATGATCTTTGAAGCCATCGGCATCATGAAGGTGAAGCCCGAGCATTTTTGATCCGTAAATCCGTAAAAGCTTCTTTTGATCCGAAACTCCTAACTTTTCCAAGACATGGGCATGACCCGTATCATGCCAGTAAAAAAGAGGAGCCCCTTCGAATTCTTCTAATATCAATCCGATCTCTTCGTTCAAAGGGATCTCATGAGGATAATACCGATTCTCCATCCCTATGTTGATCCCGAGGATTTCCGCCCGTTTGAGAAGTACCTCCAATGCCCGGAAAAGAGCATCCAGGTGTTTTTTCACTTTCTCCTCCCTCCACTTGAGGAACTCGGAAAGGGGTTTCCCCTTAAAGTTATCCTCCAAAAACCTTCGGGGATCTTCTCCAAAGTCAGAGATAAACCCCAAATGTAGGATCACAACTTGGGCCTCAAGTTCACAGGCGGTCTCGATGGTTTTTAAACTCCACTTGACCCCTTCTCTTCGCTCTTCTAAGTCAAGGGAAGCCAAGTTGAAAGCATCTGCTGAGGCCTTATGGGGCGGGATGTTGTCCGGAAGGGGGCAAAAATTGTGAAGGCTTACGGCTTTAAATTCCCCCTTCTTCAGCTTGGGTATCATCTCCCTTAAAAGATCTCGGCTGACGCGAACGTCCAATTCCAGCTGTCTTATGCCACATCTCTCACAGAACTCAAAAATCTCTTCGGCTTTGACGTTCCCCCTTTTCGTGATCAAAGCAGTGGAGATCCCTACCATCAAGCCTCCCCCAGTTGAGACTTCCAGATCTCTAAATCCCTTAAAGCCCTCTGGACGAGTAAAAGCCTCCGTTCTTCCTTCTTTTTAACCGTTACTTCTAAGGGAGGGAAAAGCCCAAAATTTATGCCCATCGGTTGATACTCGGGCGAATACTCATTGGTAACATGACTGATTAAAGCCCCTAAGGCAGTTGTAGGAGGTGGAGGTATGAGGGGTAACCCTTTTACCATCCTGGCTGCGTTTATACCCGCTAAAAGCCCTGTCGCCGCTGACTCCACGTAACCCTCCACCCCGGTTATCTGGCCCGCAAACCAAATCCGCTTCTCCTTCTTTAACCTCAAAAACTTATCCAGAAGCCTCGGCGCATCTATGAAGGTATTGAGATGCACGCTTCCATATCTCACAAACTCGGCCTTCTCAAGCCCTGGGATAAGCCTGAAGACCCGGTCTTGTTCACTATACTTAAGTTTGGTCTGAAAGCCAACCATATTGTAAAGGGTCCCTTCACGGTTTTCGGGTCTCAACTGAACAACCGCATAAGGTCTCTCGCCCGTTCTCGGATCTATAAGACCCGTAGGCCTTAAGGGGCCAAAGGCCAGGGTCTCAATTCCCCTTTGGGCCATATCCTCTATGGGCATACACCCCTCATAAGGGACCACCTTCTCGAAGTCCTTAAAAGGGACCTTCTCTGCCCTCAATAGCTCTTCCACAAATCGATAGTATTCCTCCTTGGTCATGGGGCAGTTCACGTAATCCTCGCCCCCTTTACCATACCGTGAAGCTCGGAAGGCTTTAGTAAAATCGATCGAGTCAGCCGTGACAATAGGGCTTGTGGCATCATAAAAATGAAGATACTTTCTGTCGGTAAGCTTTGCTATTTCTTTCATTAAAGCCTCAGACGTCAAAGGACCAGTAGCAATTATAACAAAACCCTCATCCGGGATCTCGGTCACCTCTTCCCTTATTATCTCCACCTCCGGAAGCGACATAAGCCTCTCGGTAATCCTTCGAGAGAACTCTTCCCTGTCCACGGCCAAAGCGGAACCCGCGGGAACTCTACTGGCAAGCGCTTCCTGAATAATGAGAGAATCAAACCTTCTCATCTCCTCTTTCAAGAGGCCATGAGCGGTATTGAGTTCGAGGGATTTCAAGGAATTACTACAAACAAGCTCCGCTAAAAAGGGAGACCTATGGGCAGGGGAAAACCGTTTGGGCTTCATCTCGTATAAGATTACCTTAACGCCCCTTTTCGCAAGCTGCCACGCTGCCTCTGAACCAGCTAATCCACCTCCTATTACGATGACTTTTCCCACAATCCTCAATGATAATAAACCTCTCCGGGAGAAGCAAAAATTGAACGCGAAAAGAAAAGCATAAAAATGGCTCCCCGGGCAGGACTCGAACCTGCAGCCTACGGGTTAACAGCCCGCCGCTCTGCCTGTTGAGCTACCGGGGAAGTTCTTTTAAAAATTTATCAAAGAAAAAAGTCCTTGGCAAGAACCTTTAAAAGACGTAGCATGAACCGAGATGATCATCCTGTCTCACCACACCGGAGAAAGCTATGGCCTTTTGGGACCACAACTTGTAGCAAGTTTCATAAGTTCTCAATTGGGTATCCCCACTTTTGTAGTTGGGCTTTTGAGGAAGTTTGATAGAAGAGCGCTCTTCCGGTTTCTCGAAGAACATTATAAAAACCAAAAGAGGATCATCGGTTTTTCTCATCTTTGCGGAAGGCCCGATCTTCTTGAACTTATGGGAGAGCTCAAAACTTCGGGCTTCAGGACGGTACTTGGAGGCCCTCAAGCAATTTCGGACTTTTTAGGAGAAGAGGGGACGGAAAAGTCTCCGTGGCGTTTCAAAGGGCTTAAAGATCGAGTTGACTTCGGATACGGGGGACCTGTCGATGGCTTGAGTCGGGATCTTCTGGAATCCCACCAAGGCCTCTTTTCTCACCCATGGGATAAAGGCCTTTACCTTGAGGTTGATTGGGATAATCTTTTCATCTTTGATGATCATTTGGAAAAACTCCGAATAGAGACCTTTCAGGTTTTAAGGGGGATCGGTTGCCCTTATGCTTCCGTGAAGAAAACCATATCCCTTGATCCCCCATCTTTTCTTAAGGAAGGACCTAAGCTCGAAGTCCAGGTGAAGGGCTGTAGTTTCTGTGATGTGGCGTGGGAAAAGGGCTTCTGCGGTTTTTTAGATGACGAAAAGGTCATCCGTCAAATCGAGAACCTCCCCGAAAGGCATAAGAGAAAGATGCCCTTTGAGCTAATAGACGAATATCCCCTGGCTTTTCTCCCGAAGCTTCTGGAGCTGGTGAATGAGAGGGGGCTTTTTCTGGAGCAGATAAACCTGGTCTTAAGACCCGATGACATATTGAGGCACCGGGAAAACTTGGAAAAAAGCTTAAAGGAACTTAAGCGCCAGGATACCCGACTCCTTTTGGCCTCCATCGGCTTTGAGTCCTTTAGCTCCAAGATCCTTTCGAACTTAAATAAGGGCATAACCCCCGAGATGAACTTGGAAGTCGTAAAGATCTTGAGGGACCTTAAAAAGCGTTTCCCCAATACCTTTCTTTACCGGCGGGATGAGGGAGCCGTTCATGGGTTGATCCATCCGACCCCTTGGGATGATCCGGATACCGAAGCCGAGACTTGGAAGAGGGTGGGGGTGTATCAGCTTTTCGAGGACATATTACCTCCTCATAGTACGCCTTTGATCATCCATCACGGTTCGCCCCTCGGAGAATGGATCAGAAGGCTTGAAGATAAGGGATTTGGCCCCTTCAAAAGGCATTGGACCATCATTCAGTGGTGGCAATCTCAAGGGGCTTGACCAAAAGTCTGTCGTCTTTTAGTTCTAAGCCCAATGCCTCAAATTCTTCCCCCTGAGGGATGGGTTGTTGGAAGACGCATTTTATGTAGTTTCTCGAAAGCCCTTTAAAGGAAGCTTCAGAAAGGACTTTCAGCCTTTTTCCGATAAAACCTTGGTAAAATTCTCTTCTCTTTCTCAACCCGAGTTCCCTCAGAGTTTCTACCCTTCTTTTTTTCTCCCCTTCCTGAACCTGATCGGGAAAATCCGAGGCTAAAGTCCCGGGCCGCCGAGAAAAAGGGAACACATGAAGGTAAGAAAAGGGATGTTTAAGGACAAACTCCACAGTCTCCATAAACTCTTGCTCCCTTTCACCGGGGAAGCCCACGATGAAATCCGAACCGATCGAAATATCCGGTATCTCCTCTTTAAGCTTGAAGAACAATTCGGAGACCTCAAAAGGAGTATAAGGCCTTCCCATCCTCTTTAAGATCCTTTCGGAACCGCTTTGGACGGGAAGGTGTAAATGGGGGCATATTTTTTGGGAGGTCTTAAGGACCTTTATAATGGACTCATCAAGCTCCTGGGGCTCGATGGAACTTAACCTTAAGCGAGGAGGGGTTTCAGATCCCTCCAAACGTTCCAAAAGCTCCAAAAAGGACCTCTTAGGTTCGAGATCCTCTCCCCACTTGCCAAGGTGAATGCCACATAAGACCACCTCTTTTATCCCCATTTCCCGGTAGAACCTTAAGGCCTCTAAGACCTTTTCTAGGCTTAAACTTCGTAGTCTTCCCCTCACCTTGGGGACAACGCAAAAGGTGCATTTACTATCACAGCCGTCCTGAATCTTCAAAAAGGCCCTTGTCCTTCCCTCGGGAAGTGGAACGGGAAATTCCGCAAAAGGAGATTCCTTGATATCGGAAACCTCCTTCGGCCTTTCGCCTCGAAGTGCTTTTTCACATAAATGTACGATCTGGATCTTTTCGGTATTTCCGAAAGAACCATCGGCCCCGTACAAAAGAGGCTCCTCCGGAAGAAGCTGGGGCCAACAACCTCCAACGAGCACCTTTTTCCCTAACCGTTTGAACTTTTTCAAAAGCTTTCGCGATTCGCTTTGAGCCCGGTGGGTCACAACGCAGGTATTGAGGATCACCAGATCCGCCTCCTCGGGTTGAGTGATCAAAAACCCCCTTTCCTTCAGCAAACGCATCATCCCCTGGGACTCAAATTGATTGACCTTGCATCCCAAACTCACCAACCCGATCCTCAATCCACCACCTCTTCGATCCATCCTCCCCCTAAGAGCCTTTCGCCTTCATATAAAACTAATGCCTGCCCTGGGGTTATGGACATTTGGGGCTTTAAAAATTCACAAAAGATCTCCTCACCCTCCACCACAACCCGGCAAGGGGCTTCTTTATGGCGATAACGTATCTTTCCATAACAGAAAAACTCACGGGAAGGAGGTTCCCCTAAAATCCATCTCGCCCCCTTTGCCCGAAGACGCCTTTTATAGAGTCCTTCTTTGGGCCCCACGATGACCTTGTTATCTTCGATTTTTAAAACATAAAAGGGTTTTTCCCTTTTTAAACCAAGCCCATGCCTTTGCCCAACGGTAAAAAGGTGAACCCCTTTGTGCCATCCAAGTACTTTTCCCTCCGCGTCCAAAATAGGTCCCTCTTTCTTTTCAAAAGGAAAGCCCTCAATAAAAGCCCGGTAATCACCTTTGATGAAACAGACCTCCCGACTCTCCTTTCGGATAAGCCCATAGGACTTGGCCAATTCCTTCACCTCTTCCTTGGTCTTATCCCCCAAAGGGAAAAGCGTTTCTTCTAAGTCCTTTTGGGAGATCCGCCACAAGAAATAGGATTGATCCCTATTCTGATCCTTCCCCTTAAAAAGGGCCCACTTGCCTTCCCAGGGCAATTTCCTTACGTAATGCCCAGTGGCGAATAGTCGAGCTCCCAACTTTTGGGCCTCTTCTTTTAAAAGGGAAAACTTCATGACCTCATTGCAGATTACACAAGGGTTTGGCGTCTTACCTTCAAGATAGGCTTTCAGGAAAGGCTCAATCACCAAATTACGAAATGGCCCTCTCAGGTCAATGACGTAATGCTTTATGTTCAGAAGAGAAGCAGCCAAACGAGAGCCTTCGAGGAGCTCTTCTTCATCAATAACTTTCATGAAAACCCCTATGACGTCATACCCCTCTTGTTTTAGAAGGAGGGCGGAAACGAAGCTATCAACGCCTCCACTTAAAGCAACCGCCACCTTCAAGCCTTTATCCCTTCATAAAGGGCACAGATCCCAAAACTCAAAACTTCCCATTTGAGATCAATAAACCCCAAAACCGACAATCTCTTGAGGACCTCCTCTGGTTCGGGAAAAGCCAAAATGGAGTCGGCCAAATAAAGATAGGACTCCGGATCACCCGTTATAAGACCGCCCAAAAAGGGTAAAACCCCCTTTAAATAAAGCTTATAAACCGTACCAAGAAGGCCTCGGGGCCTTTTAAACTCTAAAATCACAAGCTTACCCCCCTTTTTTAGGACCCTATGAACCTCCCTTAAACCCTTCTCCATCTGAGAAAGGTTCCGCAAGCCGAAGGCCATCATGACACCGTCAAAGCTCTCGTCGCGAAAAGGCATCCTTAGGGCATCCCCGCATATGGGATAAACATATTTTAGCCCCTTTTTTTCTCCCACTTTTAGCATCTCCAAGCTGAAATCGAGGGCCAAAATCCTCCCGTTGAAATGCTCTCGATAGGCTTCGCTCAAGCTTAGAGTTCCAGCACAAAGGTCAAGCACCAAACCCCTTTCCCCAAGGGCCTTCACCGTCTTTCGCCTCCAACCTTTGTCGAGTCCAAAGCTTAAAATGGTATTCGCCACATCATACCTTTTGGCTATGCGCTCAAAGGCATTTCGGACGAATTCTTCTTTTTTCATTTTAAGAATCCGCCAGAAGGGACCTCAAATGAAGGCACATTTGAGGCGTATCGATCTTCAAAGGGCATCGAAGCTTACAGCGCCCACAAGTGAGACAACTCCAAGCTAAGGGAGCGGCCTCCTTTAAATCCCCACTTATAAAAGCCGTCCATATGGCCCCAATGCCTCCAAAATACCTATCTCCGAACCTCCCAGCCACCAACCTAAAGACCGGACATTCATAAAGGCATCCGCCACACCTCAGACAATAAAGGGCCTCCCGAAAGATGGGATCTTGGGCGAGCTTCCTTCGACCATTATCGAGGAACACCACGTAAAGCTCTTTTGGACCGTGAGCCCCAAAGGTGGTCACCTTCTCAATGTCCCCGGTCTTTGAAGGCGTAGAAACGAGGCTCACATGGGCGGGCATGGTATAATTGGCAAAACGCCAGGTCACTTCGGCTACCTTCATGGCTTGGGAGAGGGAAAATACGAGCTTCTCAAGGCCAACAAGGGCTATGTGAACCGAAGGTAAACCACTTGTAAGCCTCACATTGCCCTCGTTCTCTATCAAGATTAAAGTCCCGGTCTGGGCCGAGACCACATTGGCCCCCGTTATCCCCACTTCCGCTTGGAAAAACTTCTCCCTCAGAAATTCCCTTACCGCTTTCACCTCCTCCCCAATATCGGGAGGTATCTCCTTTTTAAGATAGGCCGAAAGGACCTTGGAGACCTCTTCCCGGGTCATATGAATAGCCGGAGACAGAATGTGCATAGGCCTTTGCCGGGTTATCTGGATGAGAAACTCCCCAAGATCGGTTTCATAAACCTCATACCCCTTTTCCTCCAGGTATTCCCTCAGGGAAATCTCCTCAGCCGTGAGGCTCTTCCCCTTTACCACTACTTTCCGGTTCCCACAAATAGAACCTATGATCTCACAAGCCTCCTCGGAGGTACGGGCCAAAAAGACCTTGGCGCGATTCTTCTCAAACTGTCGCTTGGCCTCCTCAAAAAGGGAATCAAGGTTCCTAATAGCCTCTTCCTTTATAGCTCTTGCTTCCTGGGCAAGTTCTATGGTGTAAGGAAAGCGTTCTATGGCCTCCTGAAGATTACGTCGATAGCTTTCGCTTGCCCTTTCGATGGCAATTGGGATCTTCCCTTCCTCTATTGCTTCTTTAAGCCTTCTTTTATACTCCTTAAGCCACAACCTCCGTCTCCTCCAAAAGCTCTACTAAATCCAAAACCCTCACCTTTCTTCCGAGAGCCTTAACGCCTTCCTCAAGGTTTATTAAACAACCAGGACAAGCAGTGACTATAATTTGAGCCCCGGTCGAAAGTAATTCCTCAGCCCTTCTTTTGGCAAGCTCTTTGCTTACGTAAGGAAACACCAACTCAAACCCTCCACCTCCCCCACAGCAATTGGCCCATTCGCCCGAGGCTTCGGCTTCAACTAACGTCAATCCCTCTATGTCCCACAGTATCTCCCTTACCTCTTCCACTACTCCAAGATACCTACTTAAAATGCAAGGATCATGATAAGTGACTTTGAGGGGTTCTTTCAAACGCCTCTTTTTCTTCTTGTTTTTGAGCCAAAAAATGGGAAAAGGTTCGACCAAATCCTTAAGTCCCCATAGTTCCTTTAAGGCATAACAACAAGAAGGAACCATTCCTATGATCTTCTTCCGGTTTGACAAGAAATCCCTTTTTGAGGAAAGGTTTTCGAGGAAATCCTTTCTGAAACCGGAAAAATAAAGAGGCCCCCCACAACAGGGCTCCTCCTCACCAAGGTAAGAAACCTCGATCCCTTCCTGGGACAAGACCTTTAAAGCGGATCGCAAAGGGTTTCGTCCGTTCAAGAAAAATCGAAGGAAGGGTGAAAACCACTTGAAAAACCTAAGACCCCTTTCCAGGTCCAACCCCAAACCCTCCATCCTTTGCGCTATCGGGGAAAAGGTCTTAGCCACATTGAGGTATTGATAACCGCAGCCCCCAAACAGGAGGTACTCGCCTTCCTTAGGAAGGTTCAAATCATTTGCCCATTTGGCCTTTGGCAAGGCCAAAAGGCTTCCTTTTTTAAGGATATTATCCCTCAGAAACAAAAGGGGCTTGGGGACTAATAATCCCATATCTTCTTATCCACTCCGAAGATCATGGCGATCAAAGCGGTTCTCACCCACATGCCGTTTCGCACCTGTCGCCAATACACCGCCCTTCGGTCTTTATCTACCTCCACCGGAAGCTCATCTCGGCGAGGCAGAGGGTGCATAATTATCGCATTGGGTTTCAAGATTTTCAAATACTCGGGCTTAAAGTGATAACGTTCATAACGTATTAGCTTCGATTCCCCTTCTTTATCGTACTCGTCCTGAATCCTGGTCATATAGACCACATCCACCAAGGGGATGATCTCCTCAAGGTCATCGTGTTCCTCAAATTTAACGCCCTTTTCCCGGAGATAACTTTTGAGATCCTCTCCCATTCTGAGCTCGGGCGGAGAAACGAAGTAAAGCTTCACGTCTCGGTAATTTTTCATCAAGTAAGCCAAAGACCTGACGGTTCTTCCTCGCTTGAGATCCCCTACCAGGGCTATATGTTTGCCATCGATCCCCCCATGGTCCTCGAAGGAACGGTGAATAGTATAAACGTCGAGCAAAGCTTGAGTAGGATGCTGATCCGGCCCACTTCCCCCGTTTATGATGGGCACGGGCCTCGGGGTTTGATTGAGCAAAAAGGCCATCTTTTCGGCAAATTGAGGCTCTGGATGTCTCATAATGATGAGATCAAAATAACTGGAGAAGGTCCTGACCGAATCCTCTGGGCTTTCCCCCTTCATCTCCGAGGAAGTAGAAGGATCCCTCACCTCCGCCCATTGCATCCCTAAAATTTGGCAAGCGCTAACAAAGGACAAGAAGGTCCGCGTGGAAGGTTGGGTGAAATATAGCATGGCCCTTTTCCCTTGAAGGAGACTCAAAAGGAATCTCGTGCCCTCATTGCTTTTGGCTATTTGACGGATCCGGGTGGTGAGGTTACACAGTTCGTCCAAAAAGGGCCTGTCGAATTGTTGGGCCATTATAACATGATAGATCCGCCCCTTTCTCATAAAAAAGGCCTTTTTTTCACTACCCCTTAAATTTTTAAAGGTTTCCCAATCCATACCCCTCACCTCCTTACGGGCAGTTCGATTATAAAACGGGCACCCTTCGGTTCGTTATCTTTAACCCGGATGAAGCCTTCGTGATCGGCTACTATGGCGCTTACAATCGCAAGCCCTAATCCCCTCCCTTCACCCTTGGTGGAGAAATGGGGTTCAAAAAGGCGCCCCTTGAGCTCATCCGGAACTCCACAACCGTTATCCCTCACTTCCAGGATGGCCATCTTTAAAAGGGGATCATAACGGGTATGAACCTCCACGATGCCCGAGCCATTGAGGGCTTCTATGGCATTATCCAAAAGGTTCCTGAGGACCCTCTCCATGGCCTCCCGGTCGAGTTTGAAATGAGGAAGCTCCGGATCACAAACCGCCTTAAAGGTGACTTCGGGATGAGCTTGTTGATAAAAGGAGACGCTCTCCTTAACGATGCTATTAAGGTCATCCACCTTGAGGACCAAAAGGGGCATTCGAGCGAACTGGCCAAATTCATTGACCATTCTTTTGAGCTCTTTCACCTGGGATATGATGGTACGGATACATTCCTCAAAGATTTCCTTATCTTCGGCCAATTTTTCTTTATAACGCCGCCAGATCCTCTCGGCTGCAAGTTGGATAGGGGTTAAGGGGTTCTTGATCTCGTGAGCTATTCGGCTAGCCACCTCCTTCCAAGCCTCGACCCTTTGCATCTTCGCTAACTGCGTCAGGTCATCCAGGGTGACGACCATTCCCACGTAATTCCCATCGGGATCCTTCATAACATTAAGGGTCACCTTTAGGATCATCGGTCTGCCGTTTATCGGTATCTCCATCTGCTTCTCAAGCCTTTTGCTCTCACTTTTGTTCATCTCCCGGAAAAGTTCGCGTGCTACTTTGAGTAGATCGGGGCTTAACACCTGACGGTAATATCTGCCTATTACCCTCTGATCTTGAATGCCCAATATCTCCTTGGCCTTTTCGTTTAAAGTGGTGATCCGCCCGTTTCGGTCAAAAGAGATGACCCCGGTGGAGACATTATCCAAAACTACTTCGGTATATCGTCTTCTTTCCTCCAGGGCTTTCTGAGTCCTTTTGAGATCTTGGGTCATCTTATTGAAGGCCTCCATCAATATGCCCATCTCGTTCTTGGGAGATGCTTGGAGTTGGATCTCCAACTGGCCTTCGGCTACCTTTTTAGTAGCTACCAAAAGCTCTCCCAAAGGGTCAGTTATGTCCTTGGCGATTTTAAAACCCAACCAAACCGACCAAAAGGCCACCAGTAACGTAATCAAAAGTAAAAGCAGCAGATAATTGAGGGTTATGGGGCCTTTCATCGCTTCGGAGCGACGGTATTCGAAATAGGCCTGAGAGATGGACTCGAGCTTCCCTGAAAGCCCGTGTGGCAAATAATAAGCGCAGAAACCCACTTGGCCCTCACCTTTATATCCGCCCCATATGATCTCTCCGCCCCGGAAGGGAAGGATCTTGGTAACCTCTTTTTTCATCAAAGCCTCTTCCACCATCTCCTTGGGTGGTGAGATGGAAAAAGGCAGATCTTCTGAAGAAACAGAGGAAAGCAATCGAGCATTCTCATCATAGAGGCCGACCCAACTCAAAGAGCCCTCAGAAAGGGCCTCCTCCAACGGCATCCCTTGGGCCACTCTTTTTGACCAATTCAAGCTCTGGTTGAGCAAATGAGCATAATGGATTTTCGTAGCCTCCAGAGCCACCTCTAGGGACCTTTCGATCTGGGAGCTAAACCAACTCTTTATGTTTTGGGATATGAAAAGGGCCGAAACCCCAAACAGAACTACCGAAGGGAGCAACGAGAGTACCAAAAAGGAAAATGTGAGCTTCGTTTTCAGTTTCGAGCCCAATAACCCCTTTCGGTATTCGAGGATCAATTTGGCGAAGTTTCTTATCAAAAGGAACAACACCAGCAAAAGCAGTACGATATTGAGATTGAGCATGGTGAAGAAAAAAGCGTTTTTGCTCCATAAAAGGGATTCCCTAAAATAGGTTTGTAAGAAAAGAAGCATTCCTATTACACCGGAGAGCACAAAGATTATGTAAAACTCCTTCTTTCTCTTCCCTTTTTCTTTTAGGTCAACCATCAGAGCTTCCTCTGAGCTGCCTTTTTAGCTAATTTATCAGCCTCCCGATTCTTTTCCCTTTCAACGTGCTTTATCTCCCATTGGGGAAAATTCCTGAGAAGGGTCTTCACCTTCTCATAAAGGACCTGAAGCTTTTGATCCCTAACCTTGTATTCTCCGTTTATCTGCCGAACCAAAAGCTCCGAATCGGTTAAAACCAAAATGGCATTGCATCCCCTCCGATGAGCCTCTTCCAATCCCCTTATCAAAGCCATATACTCGGCTTGATTATTCGTAACCCTCCCAAGGTATTCACCCCCAAAGTAGAGGAGCCTTCCCTCGCCATCTTTCAATATGATCCCGCAACCCCCTTCACCAGGATTCCCTAAGGAAGCACCATCTACGAATAAGATCCCATCAACTTGCACTTTCTTTTTCGTAATACAGGATCCTTTTGCAATTAGGACAGGTGTAAATGCGTTCGTCCTTCAGGATCTCATTGTAAAGTTGTGGGGGAATGTGAAGAAAACAACCTTGACATATCTCATCCTTTACCTTGGCGATGGCAAAGCCTCGTTTTTGCTTGAGATTTTTGTAAACTTCAAGTAAGTCCTGGGGAACAGTCTTTAACAACTCCTCTCTCTCCTTCTGCCATTGAGAGACCTTCTGCCTGAGTTCCTTCTGCCGGTTTTCAAGATGGGAAATGAGCTCGTTTATCTTCCCTCTCTGAATCCTCGTCTCTTCCTTAAGATGTTCGAACTCCACTTTTTTCTGGTCTATCTCCTCGAGGATCTTCAAAACCTCCTCTTCCAAGGAGCTTATGGCATTTTGGCCCCATTCTATCTCGTTTAAAACCGCTTCGTACTCCTTATTGGTTTTAACCTCCAAGAGCCTTATCTTGGATTTCTTAACCTTTATCCTCAAATCCTCAAGCTCCTGTTCAAGCCTTCGGCGTCGTTTTTCCAAATCTTCCAGTTCCCTTTGGGCCTCTTTCAATCGTTGATCCAACTTCAAGAGTTCCTCTTCCAAATCCCTTTTATCTTGAGGATAACGCGCAGTTTCTTCCTTTGCCTTCTTTATGGAGAACTCAAGTTGTTGAATCCTCCATAATAACCTCACTTCCTCCATAACCTCTCCCTAAAAAGAAGGGGTGCCGAGTGCACCCCTTCTTTTCTTTCATAATCCCTTTGACTTTTTATTTTACTCATCTTTCCATCCCTAACAGGCCTGGTGGGCCCACCAGGAATCGAACCTGGGACCTTCCGGTTATGAGCCGGTGGCTCTGCCAACTGAGCTATGGGCCCAATAAAAATTTATCATCATCTTCCTAGGATGTGTCAAGACTCGGGAGGAGATATGGGGTGAGTGAGGGGCTTCGAACCCCCGACCTCTGGAGCCACAGTCCAGCGCTCTGGCCAGCTGAGCTACACTCACCACCCTGGCGCGCCTGGGAGGAGTCGAACCCCCGACCCGCGGATTAGAAGTCCGCTGCTCTATCCTGCTGAGCTACAGGCGCCCTTTTTTAAAATTATCATTCCCTTTTAGAAGTTGTAAAGTGGTCAGCTTATCTTTAATCCCTACCCTTTGGGAACACATCGTAAGCCAGCTCCCTTAATCCCAGGGCACAAGCCCTCATTACTGGTATAAGTGTAGCTTGAAGCCTCAAATTGATGTGCCTCCCAAGAAGCACCTCAGCTTGTTATAGGGCTTTCTGAGGACCCAAGGCCATATTAATAAGGTCGGTAATTAAAATGGTAGAAAGAACCTTCTTACCAAACAATCTTTCTTGGAAGTTTTCCAATTGAAGCTTGCAATATGGACAGGCCACGCATAAATGATCCGCTTCGTGCTTAAGAGCATCCGTTATCTTTTCCCGAGTGAAGTTTAAAGCCACCTCATCGTTTGTCCCAACAAGAGGAGCCCCACAACACTCAAGCCTCCTATTAACCAGAAGGCTCTGAGCCCCGGTAAGGGTGACCACTTCCTCCAAAACTCTCGGATTAGATGGATCGTCCAACTCCACGATGGAACTTGGCCTTAAAGCGTGACAACCATAATGGGTGGCAACCTTAATATGGCTTAAGGGATTAGAAACTTTCTCTCGTATCCTCTCAAGGTCCAAATCTTTATAAAGTACGTGAAGCAGATGTTTGACCTCCACCTTTCCTTCATAATTGAGACCCTCTGCTTTTAGAAACTCCTTAATTCGATTTCGGACAGAAGGATCCTCATCGATCATCTTTTTGGCTTTCTTCAAAGTCCCGTAGCAACATTGGCATAAACTCAAAATATCCCGATTCTCCCTTTCGGCCAAAGCCAAATTCTTCGCCGAAAGCACCAAGGACGTGGTCAAATCTATAACCTTAAAGGGATACCCGCAACAGCCAAATCCCTCAATCTCCGTAAAATCGACCCCAAGCTCCTTCAGGAGAAATTTGGCCGAAGTCTCGTATTCGGGTAATCTTGCCGGTATATTACACCCCAGAAACAAAGCGTATCTCATCCCTTTCCTCCTTCACGGCCTTAAGGGCCTCCATTTTTAACCCCATCAATATATCGGTCACCGTAACGCCCTGCGGGCATGCCTCTTGGCATTTGTAACAGGTCAAACAGCTTAAAAGCATCTCCGATCCATAAACGGCTTCCTTAAAACCGAGCAGACATAACCTCATGATCTGATGAGGCAGAAATCCAAGCACCTCTTCCGGTCTCTCATATTGAGAGACCACCGGACAAACGTTCGTACAGGTCTGACAAGCAAAACAGCCCATCAAACTCCTCTCGTAAAGTTCGAGCCCCCTTTCTTCTGGGATCCGTAACACACTATCCTTAAGCCCAAACCTTTGGTAAAGCTTCCCCTTGATCTCCAAAATCGGCCTCTCATACCCTTCCCCGAGTTCCTCCGCTCTTAAGCCCCTATAGAAGGAGAAGGGGCTCAAAAGGGCCGGCTCCGAAAGCCCACGCTCAAAAAGCGCCTCCCTTGCTTCAAACCAGAGCTCCTGTAGATTGATCCCCGATGGACAAGAGACCGTACACCTTAAACAATTTGTACATAAATAAACGCCTTGGAGGATCCCCTCGAGTTCTCGCTGGGAAAGACCCCTTTTTGAAACAAGCCTTTTGAGTGGCTCTATCTTTTCTGAGGGCAAAATCCTTATATTCCCCAAAACCCTTTCCGCACCTAAAACCGCACACTTGAGCGTACAACTCCCACAATGAACACAAGCATCAAGTTCTATCATCTGTTTGGTCTTAAGGTTTAAAGGATGTGACCGCTTTGGATCCCATAAGGCATTAATTACTAAGCTTAAAGGCACACTTATCAAATGCAAAAATTTCGTAAAAGGCAAAATCGCCAAAGCAATAAGGCAAATCGCAATATGGACCCACCAAAGTTTTTCCGTAAAGTTAACCCGCTCAAACCCACTGGCAAGGGGGACAAGAGCTCGAGAAAGCCCATAACTCACAAAGGCCCATCTCGAGTTAGTATGACAGGGAGCACATTGGAATTGATGGATCTCCTCTCCTTTGGCAACTAAGGACTCCTCCACTTCCCTTAGTGAAACCAATCCCATCCTTTTGACCCAATAGGCCTCAAGGGCTTTGGATTCCTCCTCCGATCCCAGGGAAGCATATTGATCGATCATCCTCAGATAATTTTTGTAAGAGATGATCTTCGCTCCCTTCAAAAGAAATCCCGAAAATACGATGATTAAAACCGCAATAAGGGCATAAAGATCCATCCTACTTGTCCTAAGAGGCGGGGTTTTACGAATCCTCCTCCAAATGGCCATCCCTAAGCCCACCAGGACCATACTTCCGAAGAGATCCCGCAAGAAAACATAGGGTAAGGCGGTGGAAACGTAACCTTCAAACAGGAGCTTCCCCAAAGCATGAGTGATAATAAGAAGCACAAAAGCCCAATAAATCAAAACGTGCATAAGCCATCTGTAAGGGCTCTCTTTTAAAGTGCGCCTTTGAAGAATCCCATCGAGTATAAGAACCTTTAAGATAATCCCTATTTTCGGACTAAAAAGGGCTTTCCCCAAGCTCAAAAATCCTAGGACAAACCTTTTAAATCCTTCTCTTTCCCTTCTTAAGGAGCATCTGAACCAGGAAGAGACCTTAAAAACCAATCCGCCCAAAAAGACGAAAAACGCAACCAAGGCCAATGCTCCTAACATCCCTTGAACCTCCTTTAACTTCCGAGGCCCTCTTCCATCAAGCCATCGATCTCGCTCAATATCTGTTCTTCGGTAAAATGCTTAAGTCTTATCGCACCAGTAGGACACACCGAGCTACATAGACCATCGCCTCGACACAGAACCGGATTACATTGAGCCTTCTTTAAGTCCTTTCTAACCTCCACTAACTGAAGGGCCCTATAACTACAAACCTCCACACAAGCTCCACAGCCCATACACCGATCCTCTCTCACTTCGCATACGACCCCGCTTCCTTTAAGTTGGTCCTGCGAAAGGATAAGAGCAGCCCTTAAGGCAGCACTCTTCGCCTGAGCGATGGTCTCCGGAATGAACTTTGGATAATGGGCCATCCCACAAAGGAAGAACCCATCCACGGTAAAATCAACAGGCCTGAGCTTAATGTGGGCCTCCATGAAAAAGCCGTCGCTACTCAAGGGAAGCCCTAATTGCTGTGAAAGCTCCAAATTTCCCCTTGAATCCACCGGAACACTTAAAACCAAAAGATCCGCCTCTACCTCGACTTCCCTCTTAAGAATGGGCTCCCATACCTTTACCTTTACCTTATCATCCTTAAGTTCCACTTGAGGCTTCCTCTCAAGATCATACCTTATGAACAAAACACCTTTCACTCTCGCCTCTCGGTAAAGATCCTCAATAAACCCATAAGCGCGCATATCTCGGTAAAGAACTATTATCCGCACCTGTGGAAACTTTTCTTTTAATTTTAAACTGTTTTTTATAGCTTGTCCACAACATATTCTACTGCAATAAGGACGGTTTTCATCGCGTGCCTGAACGCATTGGATCATAACGACTGTTTTAAGTTTTTCGGGCAGTTCCCCCCTGACGATCTTACCTTCGAGTTCACGCTGAGTTAATATCCTCTCACTTTTTCCGTATTCATATTCGGAAGGTGTAAGAGGCTTTCCGCCGGTAGCGATTATCACCACCCCATGAGAAAGCTCGATTTTCTTTCCCTCGGAAGATTCGATAGTGCTTAAAAAATTACCCACGTATCCTGAAAGGGAAGAAAGCCTATAACCTTTGAAAACCTTTATTCTTTCTTCGGATTCCACTTCGTTAACAAGCCTTTTGAGGAAAGGCCCTACTTCTTCTCCCTCTAAAGTGAAGTGAATCTCCCGCAAATTTCCCCCGAGTTCCTTTTCCTTCTCCACCAGATAAACCTCAAACCCTTGTCGGGCTAAGCTCAAGGCAGCCACCATCCCTGCAAGCCCCCCTCCCAAGACAAGGGCGCTTTTGGTGACACCGAAAAACGGCTCTTGGAGTGGTTCAAGTTCCCTGGCTCTCCAGATGGCCATCCTCAGGAGCTCTTTGGCCTTTTGGGTGGCTTCCTCTTTTTCCAGCGGATGGACCCAACTGCAATGTTCCCGGATATTGATCATCTCCAAAAGGTAGGGATTTAATCCTGCTTCCTTTAAGGCCTCTCGGAAGACCGGTTCATGAGTCCTTGGGGTACAAGCAGCTACCACGACCCGGTTTAAGCCGCGCTCTTTAATCAATTGGGTGATTCTGGTAAGCCCTTCATTTGAACAACTAACCACTTGATCCTCGGCGTAAACCACCCCCTTCAAGTTCTTCACATATTGGACCACTTCTTTAACATCCACTATCTCAGCGATGTTGCTCCCACAATGGCATACAAAAACACCGATACGCGGTTCCTCATCCCCTACAGGCCTTTCGGGCGGATACTCCTTTTTAACGGCAAGGCTTCCCCTTGCTGGAGCGAGAAGTTCAGCAACTTGGGCAGCTACAGCCGAAGTCGAACAAATAGTATCGGGAATATCCATGGGAGCTATGGTGTTTCCGGAGACAAAAATCCCCCTTTTTCCATCCTTCAAGGGGTAGAAAGGAGAAACCTCAAAGAAACCATGGTGGTTAAGCTCAAGCCCGAACAACTCGCTCATCTTCCTATTGGTCCTTTGCGGTAAAACACCTACCGAAAGGATCACCATTTCAAACTCTTCCTGCCTGAGCTTACCATCGGAAAGATAGGTCAGAATGAGGTTATGATTTTCAGGATTTTCTTTGATCAAGGGTAACCTTCCCCTTATGAACCGTACACCCATTCGCTTGGCACGTTCATATAAGTCCTCAAGGCCTTTACCAAAAGTCCTAATGTCGTTGTGGAAAATGACGGTCTCCATATCGGGATGATGGCTTTTGGTAACAATAGCCTGTTTTATGGCATAACCACAACAAATGGCCGAACAATAGCTTTTGCCATTTCTCAAATCCCTCGACCCAACACACTGGATCCAAGCGATCCTATGAGGGATTTTTCTGTCCGAACGTCTTAAAATCTCACCCTGAGTGGGTCCTGAAGCGCTCAAAATCCTCTCGTATTCGAGGCTGGTAAAAACATTTTCAAAAACCCCATATCCGTAAGTCCACCCTTCGGGTTTAAAGACCTCATAACCTGTCGCAATTATGATGGCTCCCACTCGGACCTTTCCACGGACCCTTTTTTGTTTGAAGTCTATAGCCTTGTTTTTACAGACGGCTTCACATATGGTGCACTGTCCGAGAAAGTAAACGCATCTTTCCCTTTCAATATAAGCCTTCGCGGGAACCGCCTGAGGACACCATACCCCTATTGCCTTCGTGGTTCCAAGGTATTCATCAAAGGGATTGGGCATCACTTCGGGACAGAAGGTCTCACAGGTCCTACATCCGGTACATTTGCTTTCATCAACATAACGAGGCCATCGTAGAATAGTAACCGTGTAGTTTCCCCGTTCCCCCTCAATCTCGACCACTTCGCTATTCGAGAGGATCCTGATATTGGGATGCCGACCGGCATCCGCCATCTTCGGCCCGAGGATTCAGATAGAACAATCCAGGGTGGGAAAGGTCTTATCGAGCTGGGCCATCTTGCCCCCGATCTGAGGAGCCCTTTCGACCAAGTAAACCCTAAAGCCCAAACTGCCCAGATCAAGGGCTGCTTGGATCCCCCCTATACCTCCTCCGATAACTAAAACTGCCCCAACTGGCGTATCGACTTGCGCCATCAAAGCTCCTCCACCACCTCTTCTTCTTCCTCTTCGGGAACTAACACCTCTTCAATTCTTTCGGGCAAATACTCTAAAGCACCGGCATCGCAGGCTTGAACGCACAAGGGGCCCCCTTGAGGCATGGGTTCCCCACAACCATCACACAGAAGGGGAAGCCCTGTATCTGGGTCGAAAAAGTCCTTTCGCGAAGGACAAGCTGCCCTACAGAAGGTACACTCTTCATAGTCCCTATCGCCTACCACGATCCGGTAACGGACTCTGCACTCGGCATCGGCATACCTTCCGGAGATAATCGGAAGATAAACATCATTCAACTCATCCACAAACACCCTGATTCTCGATTTGGCCGGATTTACATAGGAGTAACGGGGCTCCGCATGATAAGCCGAACAATAAACCTCACAGGTACCACAACCCGTACACTTTTCAGGATATATCTTTATGGCCTTTATAACTTTCTTTGCCTTCTTCATCTTCATCCTCCTACAGTAAATTACGGCGTTCAAATTCAGGAATTACAAAGTCCAAACCATACTTAAGAAGCGTCTCTTTGGTGGGTATTCCTTCCTCGTTCCAACCTTTGAACTTGTAATATTCGTCCAAAAGCCTCTTCTCAAGCTCCGGATCCCTTACGGCCCAATGGTCTTCAGGAGGTCTTTCGTCCTCACGCCTCAAACCCCTTATGTTGTTCATAGCCCTTATAAGGGTCCTTATCCTTCCGGCTGTCTCCCAGAGTTTCTCTTCATCATACTCTATGCCAGTGGCAAGACTTATCAGGTAAGGGATATTATGAATATGATAGGCTGGACCTGCCCCCACTAATTGATCAGGCCCGGGAATTCCACCGAATTGCCCCCTGAAAGCCGAGAGAAATCCACAAAGCCCGGTGCTATTGTCTATGTAATGCATCCTCTCACTCCAATCGGCAATCGCGCAGGCCCTCTCAACCGAGATGATTTCCCTTTTCTCCCATTCCAAAAACCATTTCTTAAACTCCTCATTAGGCGGGGCTATCCAGCTTTCCACAAAGGCCTTTCTCTTTTCGGGGTCAGGAATCGGATCCTGGGGCCAGGTACCTTCTATTTGGGTTATGTTCCACTTTTCATTAGTGGACCACCAGAGGAAGTAAATGGGGTTCAATTTCCCCAGTTTTATGGGAACCTGTTCCACCTTCTTTATGCTATTATGCTCGATCTTTTCCGCGCCACGCCCTATCTTTTGGGCAGCCCACCAAGTGCCTTCGGCCAAAATGTCACCGATGCCTTCCCTTTTTACTATCTTCTCAAAAAGGTAATAAAACCTACCCTTAACGTCCTTGGGGAAACCCGGCAGATCTTGATCGGTGAGGATGCCGTTTTCGTAAAGCTCAATGGCAAAGGCTATCACCTGAGGCATGGAATAAGCATCGACCCCATAATCGACCACTAAGGGCAAAAACTCGTAACTAAAATCAAGCTCCTGAAAGGCTGCCATGTGGAAGGTGTCTTTGGCAAAACACTTATAACCGAAGATGGGCTTGCCCGGATATTTGATGACTATCTCGCACTCCTTAGGGCAGTTAAAGCAACCTACAACCCTCAACTGATGCTCTTTTCTGATCCGGGCAAAACGTTCCTCCACTTCAGGCGTCCAATACCCCTTCCTCCTCACCCTGGCATAACCCCAAGCGAAGTTATCATGATGAAAAGCATCGTTATCGGTATAAGCCATCCAGTCACCGAGGTTTGGATTTTTACGGATCTCCTCCCTCATGCGGAAACAGAGCTCAAAAAGTTCCTGAGGCTTGGCGGTCCTAAGATCCTTGGTGCCCCTCACGGCAATGGCCTTAAGCTTCTTATCTCCCATAATTGCTCCCAAACCGCCACGTCCAGCCGTGTGCCAAGCATGTTGTATTGCTGCGAAATAGACCCTATTCTCACCCGCCGGCCCTATAGCGGCAATCTGGGCCCTTGGTTCTTTAAGTTCTTCCCGAATCACCCTGAAGGTCTCAAGGATCCCTTTCCCCCATAAATGTTTGGCACTTCTTATCTCCACCTTATCATTATCGATCCAAAGATAAACTGGTTCCGAAGCCCTTCCTTTCACCACGATGCGATCATAACCCGCAAACTTGAGCTCCGCCCCAAAGTGACCACCGATCATACTGAAAGCCACCAAATTATTCACGGGAACATAACTTGTCACCACCGTCCTTGTGGCCCCCACAACGGGCGTCCCCACCAAAAGCCCCGCTCCAAAGATGATCACGTTCTCCGGAGAAAAGGGATGACAATCAAGAGGCGCCTTCTCCCAAAGATACCTCAGATTCGTACCAAGCCCACCCAGATAAAGCTCCGTCCAAGAAGGATCACTCTCATACTTCTTAACTTCACCCGTAGAAAGATCCACCTCCAAAGTAACACCCGTCTCACCATACCTCATCCCCTAACCTCCTTTTGTTCTCTTTTAGAGAACATTGTTCTTTTTTCTACATAAAGGATAGGGCAAACGTTTTTGGATGTCAATCTAAGGTGAATCTTCCAGAGGTCGGTTTGAGGGGTTGTAAGCGTTTGCCGCCAGGAAGCCTTGGAGGTTTCCCACGTCGAATCCTTTTCCCTTTAAGAGAAGGCCTATGACTTTTCCTTTTTTACAAAGGGCTTGAAGGGCAGGGGTATCGTCCCATTCTTCCATGAAGTTTTTTGTGGCTTCTAAGAGTGGAAATATATCATCCCATAAAACCCATCTTCCGATTGCTTTAAGGAAGTCCTTTGAAGAAGCGATTGGGTCTTTTGTTTTTCCCGAGAGCTCTTCTATAAGGATCCTTCTCTCCCCAAGGTTTTTACCCCTTAGTAGGCCCACGTTACCGAAGGAGTGAGCCTCCTCGGGTTTTATCTTTAGAACCCCCACTAGGTTCAGTCCTTTTTCTAAGGGGCACGCTTTTAACAATTGAAGGCAGGGGGGTTCTTCATCGAAAAGCACGAAATCGGGCATAACCCATAGAAAGGGCTCCTCATTAATGTAAGGCCTTGCCCTAAAAAGGGCCTCTCCCGAACCGTAAGGCTTGGGTTGAGTCACGAAGGTAATCCGAGGAGAAAAGGGGATTTTCTCTCCGAGTTCCTTTGGGAATTCTTCCTGAATGTACCTTTTGAGTCCTTCCTTTTCCGGGCTTATGATCACTATTATCTCCTCAACTCCCAATTGGCATGCTTCAAAAAGGGAATAAAAGATCATAGGGCGTCCCCTTACTGGGAGAAGCTCCTTGGGAAGGTCTTTGGTTAAGGGATAAAGCCGTGTTCCCTTTCCCGCCGCTGGGATTACGGCCTTTTTGGGGAAAAATTTATGGCGGAGAGAGAGGGATTCGAACCCTCGATCCCGGTTTTTGCCGGGATACCCGCTTAGCAGGCGGGTGCCTTCAGCCTCTCGGCCATCTCTCCGCCCTAATTTAAACCTATCAAATGAAAACGCCATTGGCAAGATATCCATTTTTCTGAAAAATTATAATTCTGAGGGTTGACTTTTTTCTCCCTTTCTCTCATCCTTAATAATGCTATGAAGGGCGGTTTTTGGTTTTATTACTTTACTGGCCTTAGCCCTGGTTCCTGAGGGGCCGAGCACCCCTTTGGGAGCCATGGGCTAAAGAGTCCATGGCTCTTTTTTTTATCTTCTGAAGGAGGTGTCGCATGAATGCCATTTCGGATCGAATTCAAAAGATGATCGAAGGATCTTCGTGGGTAAGGCGGATGTTTGAAGAGGCCTCGCTGTTAAAGCTTCAGTATGGGGAGGATAAGGTATTCGATTTCACCTTGGGCAACCCGGTGGATGAACCTCCCCGGATCTTTAAAGAGGCCTTGAGGAGGCTTGTTGAAAACTCCGATAAGGGATGCCATCGTTACATGCCAAATCAGGGCTTTAGGGAGACAAGGGCCTTTTTGGCCGAAAGGCTCAAAAAGGAGACGGGCTTACCCTTTACGGAGGATCACCTCATCATGACCGTTGGGGCGGCCGGGGGGTTAAACGTGAGTCTTAAGGCGATCCTGGATCCGGGTGATGAGGTGATCGTTCCGGTGCCGTACTTTGTGGAGTTCAAGTTTTATACGGAAAATCATGGAGGGGTAATGGTGCCGGTAAACACCAAGGAGGATTTCTCCCTGGACCTTGATGAGATAGAAAGTGCCTTGAGCAAAAGAACAAGGGCCCTCATCATCAATTCGCCCAATAACCCTACAGGAGCGGTGTATGGCGAAGAAGAACTCAAGGCTCTGAGTGAGCTTTTGAGAGAAGCCTCCCGAAAGAACAACAGGATTATTTATCTTCTCTCCGATGATACCTATTGTGATTTCCTCTACGACGGACTCAAGCCGGTAAACATCTTCGCCCTTTATGAACCCACCATCTCCATAAGGTCTTTCTCCAAGTCGCTTTTTATCCCAGGAGAAAGGCTCGGATATGTGGCGGTGAATCCCCTTTTTGAAGAGGCCCAATCCTTGGTGGAGGCCCTTATTTTGGCCAATCGCGTTCTGGGTTTTGTAAATGCTCCGGCTTTAATGCAAAGGGCGGTGGGGTTGCTCGGGGATTGGAGTTTTAATCCCAGTGATTATCAAAGGCGAAGGGACTTGATCTACGAGATCCTTGCCGAAGCGGGCTTTCAGGTTCAGAAACCGAAGGGGGCCTTTTACATCTTTCCAAAAAGCCCCATAGAGGATGACGTGGCCTTTGTGAGGGAGCTTCAGAACAAGTACCTTTTGCTGGTGGTACCTGGAAGTGGGTTTGGTAAGCCGGGTTACGTGAGGTTGTCCTTCTGTGTGGAGGAAAAGACCATCGAAAAAGCGAGGGAGAAATTCTATCAGGTGGGGAAGGACTTCGGGCTCATTTAAGGTCGAAACGTTCAAGGAGCATATCCACCTTAATGGAGACTTCAAATAAGGGAAGAAGTAAGCTTTTTCTTTCCAGGATCGAATGACCTTCTCCCAAAAACGGGAGGGTCCCCAAATAGGGAACGCCAGAAAAACGCTCGATCCAATGGGGATTCGTCCCTTCTGAACCATTAAGAGAGGGATTTATCTTGTTTAACAAAAACCCCCCTACGGGGATATTTTCCCTTTCACAATAATAAAGGGTCAAAAGGGTATGATTGATGGTACCAAGACCACTTCTACCCACCACTAAGACCTTAAGCCCAAAGGCCTTTATAAGCTCAGGCAATAGCGTATCCTCTCTCAAAGGCACCAAAAGCCCACCTACGCCCTCAACCACCATTAGGTCGTGTCTTTTGGAGACCTTTTTTAGAACCTCCAAAATCTTATAAAGTTCGATCTCCCTTCCTTCGCGCCTCGCTGCCTCAGCTGGAGCAAGCGGTTCTCGAAAATAATAGGGAACTACAAACTCCAAAGGATCCTGGGATCCAGAGGCTTCCTTAAGAAGTAAGGCATCTTGAGGCACTAATACCCCTTCCACCTCTTTTACGCCCGTCTCAATGGGTTTCATCACCCCCACATCATAGCCCCTTTCCTTCAAAAGGAGGCACAAAAGCGCGCTTACTAGCGTTTTCCCGACCCCTGTATCGGTACCGATTACAAAAATGCCCTTCATTTCTTCAAAAACTCGTTTACGATCTTTATGGCGCAAAACTCCCCACACATGGTGCATACGTCTTTTTCGCTCGGCAGACGTTCGCTTCTCATCTTCCTAGCTTTTTCCGGATCGATACAAAAGGCCATCTGCTTCTTCCAATCGAGCGCCTGACGGGCCTTTGACATCTCCAAATCCCTTTGCCAAGATGAAAGCCTTCCCCTCGCAAGATCTGCCGCGTGAGCGGCTATTCTTGCGGCAATAACCCCTTCCCTCACATCCTCGGGCTTGGGGAGCCTCAGGTGTTCGGAGGGTGTGACGTAACACAAAAAATCGGCTCCATGATAAGCGGCCAATGCCCCTCCTATAGCACAAGCTATGTGATCATAACCGGGGGCGATATCGGTGACAAGAGGACCAAGGACGTAAAATGGGGCTCCCTTACAGACCCTCTTTTGAATCTTCACATTCGCCTCTATTTGATCAAGGGGCATATGACCCGGCCCCTCCACCATCACCTGAACGCCTTCCTCTCGGGCTTGATCCACAAGTTCCCCGATGGTGAGAAGCTCCTCCAACTGAACCCTGTCGCTGGCATCGGCAATGGATCCGGGCCTTAAACCATCCCCCAAGGAAAGGGTCACATCGTACTTTTTGGCTATCTCCAGGAGCCTACCGAAATGTTCATAAAGCGGGTTCTCCCGTTCGTTATATATCATCCAGGCCGCAAGAAAAGCCCCTCCTCGGCTTACAATCCCCGTTACCCTTCCCTGTTTCCTTAACCTCTCAAGCCCCCTAAGGGTCAACCCGCAGTGAACCGTGAAGAAATCCACCCCGTCCTGGGCCTGTTTTTCAATTATCTCGAACATCTCGTCCGGGCTCATGAAAACTATGGACCCGTATTTTCTCGAAGCCTCAACTGCCGCTTGATATATGGGGACTGTGCCGACGGGCAAATGACAATTTTTAAGGATAGCCCTCCTTATCTCATCCAGATCTCCTCCCGTGGAAAGATCCATTACGGTATCGGCACCGGCAGAAATAGCCATTTGAAGCTTTTGGAGTTCCTCTTCCAAATCCGCATGATCCGGGCTTGTTCCAATATTGGCATTAACCTTAACCCTCAACCCTTTCCCCACCCCTTTGGGGTTAAGGGGGCGATGATAAGGGTTGGCCAAAATGACAACCTCTCCCTTGGCCACCCTTTCGATCAACACCTCCAGGGAAACCCCCTCTTCCTCGGCCACCAATCGCATCTCCGGGGTGATTTCCCCCTTTTTGGCCTTAACGATTTGGGTCTCCATCCTCAATCTCCCGAAAGCTTTAAAACTTTATCGACCACCTCTTGAGGATCCTTTCCCAAGACCCTTATCATGGGCTCTTTTCCTATGTCACCTTCATCGTAAATGAGATCCGGAACCTCCTGAGCCTCCTTAAGCACCTCCCTCACCATCCACCTTAAAGAAGCCCCTTCCCGCCTTTTAACGTCTTCGGGCTCCTTCTTTCGATCAAGGGAAAGGATTTTAAAACCCATCTTCTTACCTTTCTCTATAAAGATAGGATCATATCTTATGTTCATCACGGACCTCAAAAAGGGATAAAACCGCATAACCTCAAGTACCAAGCGGGCCATATGTGTTGAAGCCCCAAAATCGATCTCCCCAACCCTTTTGAAAGTCTTTCCGACCTTAACAATCCTTCCCTCAATACCTGCCACCTCCTCTTCATCCTGCGCTCCTTCCAAGGCATATACCAGATTGGAACCCACTTCAGGGATGATCTCACTTGAGGCTTTTGATTCAAGTCGGTGATAAGCCTCTTTTAAACCCTTAATCACCTCCCACCTTGAAGCCCCTTTTCTCAAGGAGGCCAGAGGATCAACCACTTTAAAACCCCTTCCCACCGATTTGGCCATCCTTATTCCTTCTTGGACAAATCGCTTTGCCCTTAAGGCCGCCTCTTGAACCTCATACCCCATCCCCAAAAAGGTGGCCAAAGCCGCGGAGAAACTACACCCCGTCCCATGGGCCTCCCAAGGTATCCTTTCGCCCTTAAGCCATAAATGCCCCTTCGAGAAGACCAAAAGATCCCAAGGTTCATCCTCAAGATGCCCTCCTTTGAGAAGGACCGCTTGAGGCCCAAAGTCCAGAAGCCTCTTCCCCGCTTCTACCATCTCCTTCCTACTCCTTATCCCAAAACCCAAAAGGGCTTCCGCTTCAGGAAGGTTAGGGGTAATGACTTTGGCGAGTGGAAAAAGCTTCTCTTTTAGAGCTAAGATGGCCTCTTCCTTGAGAAGCCGATCCCCACTTTTGGCCACCATCACGGGATCGACCACCAGGTTTTTGACCTGGTATTTTTTAAAGTTCGAACAGACAATTTCAATTACCTCCTCCTCCCAGAGCATCCCCGTTTTTACCGCTTGAATGGAAAAATCCTCGAAGACGGCCTCGAGCTGTTTCTCGATAAAATCCAGCTCAACCTTTCGTACTGCTTTAACTCCCGAGGTGTTTTGGGCCGTGAGGGCCACAATGACCGAAAGCCCATGTGCTCCTAAGGCTCCGATGGTCAAAAGATCCGCCTGAATCCCCGCTCCTCCCCCCGAATCAGAGCCCGCTATGGTCAAAACGGAGATCATCCTTCAAGCCTCTTCATGATGAGTTCTGCCACCTTCTTTCCCGAGAGCAGCATCCCTCCAAATATGGGACCCATCCGGGGACTACCCGAAATGGCATTGGCTGCCATCCCTGCCACAAAAAGCCCGGGGAAGACCTCCCGAGTGTTCTCGACCACCATCCGTTCCCCTTTTTCGGCCCAAAGGGGGGCTTCCTTCAAAAACTCAAGCCCCATGGGTATCCTCCCCTCAAGAAGCCTCACCACCTCCGCCTGATGACCGGTGGCATCGACCACGCATTTTGCCTCGATGGTCAAAGGATCCACATGCAAGGAGGCCAAAATCACCGAAGACCAATTGACCACCACCCCCGTAACCCTTCCTTCCTTCACCATCAAGTCCTCAACGGTTATAAGGTTTAATACCTTTGTGCCCGCTCGAACCGTAGAAAGACATAAACCCGAGGCCACCTCAATGGCATCGGCGGTAAAATAACCATCTCCAAAGGGCTTAACCCTTATGCCCATCTCTTCAAGGATCTCCTTCCCTCCTTCTTGAACCACAATCTCATTGAACATCATCCCCCCACCCCATATGCCTCCACCAAGGCTCAAGTTTTTCTCAAGAAGCACCACCTTAAATCCTCTTTTGGATAAATAATAAGAAGCCACCATCCCCGAAGGACCCCCTCCCACTACCACGATATCCGCTTTAAGAGATTCCTTAAGCTTCTCAAAATACCGCTCAATAATGGCCCTACTCACGGTAAACTCATCAAGCGCCATAAACCCCTCCTTCCTTTTTAATAATTTAAACCCATTTTTACCAAAAATCCCCCCTTTTTCAAAAGAGAAATCCTTACAAACACAGGACGTTTTTATTTCTGAACCTTTATTGCTTTTTCCTTGAATCTTTTTAAATGGGGTAAAAGGAGGATCAGAGTTAAAAAGGTGCTCAAGACATCCGATATGGGGAAAGTTAGCCATACGCCTTGGATGCCCAAAAATTTTGGAAGCAAAAGGACCGAAGGGATGGTGAAGAGCAAGGGTCGGGAAACCGAGGTGATGAAGGCCTCTCGAGCCTTTCCCATGGCTTGGAATATGAAAGAACCCACGATGGCGAGACCCACCAGGTAAAGGGCAAGAAACATCTTTCGGGAGGCGAAGTAGGTGATCTTTATAAGTTCTTCTTCAGAGGTGAACATCCTTATAAGGGGGTCGGGCCAAAAGAATATCAAGAAAAAGACGAACCCACATATCACTTCGGAAGCCATAAGGCTCAACCATATGGATCTTAAAGCCTCTTTGGGCCTTGAAGCACCGTAATTGAAACCCAGAACCGGCATAAGCCCTTGACCAAGGGCCATTATGGGCATGATGGCCAATTGAGCCAAACGATTAAGTATCCCAAAGGCCGAAACCGCTAAATCTCCCCCATAGATGATGGCCATCCGATTCACCATGACCGCCGAGAAGGAACCGGCCAGCGTTCGTAAAAAGGCCGATACCCCTAAGGCGTTCATCTCAAAAAGGACATCCCCATGGGGCCTTAAGGCCCAAAGCTTGAGCTTGATGAAACTTTTCCCAAAGAGGTAATAAGAAAAAAGCCAAATTGTCGAAACGATCTGAGAAATCACGGTGGCCAAAGCGGCTCCCTTAACCCCTAAGTGCATCTTTATGACGAAAAGAGCATCAAGACCCACGTTGAGCAACGCACCCCCCACCATACTTATGGCAGGCACAATGGCATTGCCCTCAGCCCTTATAAGGGTTCCAAATACCAGGGGCGCTACTTGAACAAAACTGCCCCAAATTATCACCCCCATATAATCTTTCACGTAAGGAAAAAGCGAAGCCGAAGTGCCAAGCACAAGGCCAAGCCAATCCATCTTCCAAACCCCTACCAAGAGAAAACATCCGGAAAGAAAGAGCGTTTCAAGAAAGGCGTTACCTAAAGCAAAATGGGCCTTTATGAGATCACGAGCACCAATGGATCTGGAGATTATGGAAGAAGCCCCAAGGCCTATCATTTGACCCACGCCCACAAAGAACATCTGGAGAGGAAAAACCAGAGAAAGTGCCCCTATCCCCTCGGGACCAACCCAGTGACCCACAAAGATGGTATCAACCACGTTATAGATGGTCATGACAAACATGCCGATGAAAGCGGGAAGCGAAAGCTTAAAAAGCAAAAAGCCTATGCGCCTATCATCTAAGGGGCTTCTCATTTCCGTAAAAGCCAATCCAAAAGGGGGTAAATCTTTCTTACAAGGAGACCGTCCTTTTTATATTAACCCTCACCCCAGGCCTTAAATTCTGAGCCCCCGAACTTACCACCAGTTCACCTTCCTTCAGGCCCTGTTTGATTTCCACTAGGTTCTCTTGCCTTATGCCGGTAGTAAGTTCCCTCCTTTGGGCCCTTTCGTTTATGACCACAAAACAGTATTCGATCCCTGTCCCAGGGGCTCTCAGAAGGGCATCTCGCGGAATGACCAGGGCCTCTTCTTTCCCCAAAAACACCCGAGCGGTAACGAACATACCCGGTTTAAGGATTCTCTTTGGGTTATCCATCAAGACCTCGATCCTAAAAGAACGGGTAGAAGGATCGATTTTGGGATAAATCCGACTCACCTTTCCCTCAAGCTTTAAATTAGGAAAAGCATCGCTTCTCGCTTCCACCTTCGATCCCAGCTTCAGGAAAGGAAGATCCCTTTCCGGAAGGTCAAGGAGTATCTTCACCTTTGAGATGTCCACAAGCTCCAGGATATCGGTGGGAGGCATGGTATAGGCCCTCTGTCCAGGATCAACGAACTTGGCGCTAACATAACCGGAAAAAGGAGCGTAGATAATAGTGTCCTTGAGTTCGGTCTGAGCCTGCTTAAGGGCCGAAGAAGCTGCCTTAAGTTGAGCTTGAGCGAGTTCATACTGGGCCTGAGCAGTTTTAAAATTGATCTCTATCTTCTCATACTCCTTTTGGGAAATGACCTTCTCCTCAAACAGGACCTTCGCCCTTTGATAATCTCGCTCCGCATCTTGAAGCTTTAATCTCGCCTGCTCAAGTTGCGCCTGAGCGCTTTTGTAAGAAGCCTCTGCCTTCTCAAGGGCCAAGAGAAAATCCGTCTGATCGAGTTTCACCAAGGCCTGACCTTCTTTAACCTGATCCCCTTCCTTCACATAAATGGCCTCTATCTTACCCGGAACCTTAGGGGTAATCCTTATCCCTTGATAGGGAGAGACATTGCCAACTGCTTCCTCCCACCTTTCAAGGCTCATCCTTTTAACCGGTGTAACCTCCACTGGAAAAACCTCCTCTTGAAGTGCCCTCTGAGTCTCCTTCTTACAACCCAAAAACACTGCTATGCTCAAGGAAACTAAAAGAATCAGGAATTTCCTCATCTCTCAACCCCCATGGCCCTCTTTAATCTTCCAAGGGCCAAATGATAATCGCATAGGGCTATCCAGTAGCTATTCTGAGCCCTTACTAAAAGGGCCAAGGCATCGAGCACATCGGAACTTGTGGCCGCTTGAAGCTTATACCGCTCCTCATTCACCCGGAAGTTTTCCCGAGCCCCTTCAAGGGCCTTTTGTGCGGTCTTCACCTTGTTCATCGCCTCTCGGACGCTTAAAAAGGCCTCCCCTACCTGGAGGGTCACAAGATCCTCGATCTCCTTTAGTTGGTTTTCCGCTTCGATTATACGGGCTTGTTTCTCCTTAACCCCGAAATAACTCTCCCCGAAATCCCACAGTCGCCATTGCAGAACGGCCATAAATTGCCAACTATATTCCTTCTCCCTATAAGGGGAACCGCTTACGGAAGGATCGTCACCTTGCCTTTGATAATCGAAAAGCAGACTCACCTTAGGTAAAAGCTCAGACCGAGCGATCTTAAACTCCTTTTTTGCCGCCTCAATCTGGATTCTACCGAGTTTAAGTTCAGGACGATTCTCTAAGGCTTTCTTCAGAAGCGAACCGAAGTCCTCCTCAAACCCCACAAGGTCAAGCCTCTCATCCAAAATAACCTCCTCATTAAGGGGCCGCCTCAAAAGGATGTTAAAGTAGTAACAAGCCATCTCCAAATTCTTCTGCGCCGCTATAAGGTCCTGCTCCCTTTGGGAGAGCTCCACCTCAACCTGTAAAAGATCGTTTTTGGGGATGATGCCTTGTTGGTAAAAGGCTTGGGCTACCCGGTGATGCTCCTTCAAAGCCTCAAGGGCCTTCTGAGCTACCTCCATAAGCCTTTTGGCCTTGATCACATTATAAAAGGCCTCCCTCACCTTCAGAATGAGATCGAGCCTTGAAAGCTCATATTGAAGCTTGGAACTCTCAACCCCTAAACAAGCTAAACCATACCCATTTCTCAAAGCCCCACCCGTAAAAACCGGAAGACTCACCGAAAGATCAAGCCCCCAATTATCCCTTGTGCCTATTTTGAAAATGAGAGGATAGGTCAAAACCTCCTCAAACTCCTCAAGGGTCCGACCTTTTAAAGGCGGTATGACCATTTTGGGTGTTTCGTCCAAGCGCAGATAATAATATTTGCCTTCAAGTTTGGGGAAAAACTTGGAGAGGGCTTCCTTTCTCTTGTATTCGGCCTCCCTTATGACTTCCCTTTGGGCCGCAAGGGTCGGACTTTTTTCCAAAGCGATCCTTATGGCCTCATCAAGGGTCAAGGGAACTTGGGAAAAGACAAAACTCGGTAAAAATGCGAATAAAAAAAGCGTTAAAACCCCCCTTTTCATCCTCTCACCTCTTCACACTCCCAAAGGAAACCCCTTATACCCGGCCTTTGGGTTAATTTCGATATTTTGTGCTTTACTTTTTCCCATCTCTCCTCCGAAAGAACGACCATCATCAATTGATTAAACCCGGGCCAAGCGGAAGTATCGAGCCGAGGTCCGGTTCGACTTCCTTTCCCAAGGACCCTTTCCCAAAGGGTGTATTCCCCAAGACCTGCTTCTTTTAAAGCCTCTTGGACCTCTTCCTCGAAATCCACATCGTAAACGAGAAAAAGAAGCTTCATCTCCTTCGTTCTTCCACCAAGGAGTAAATCACCGGAACAAGCACCAAGGTGACAAGCGTTGAGACCGTCAACCCCCCTATCATGGTTATGCCTAAGGAAGACCACATCTCCGAGCCCTCGCCTCGCGAAAGGGCCATGGGGATCATTCCGAAAAGGGTCGTCAAGGTTGTCATCAAAACGGGCCTAAGTCGCGTTCTTCCCGCTTCTTTTATGGCTTCTCTTAAAGGAAATTCCCTCTCGCGTAAAATGTTGGTGTAATCCACAAGGACTATGGCGTTTTTGGTGACGATCCCAAGAAGCATTATTAAACCCAAAAACGAATAAAGGGAAAGGGTCGTTCCCGTGAAGAAGAGGGCGAAAAGGGCTCCACTCACCGCAAAGGGCAGAGAGAACATGATCACGAAGGGGTGTCGGTAAGATTTAAAAAGGGAAGCCATAACCATATAAACCAGGATCACCCCAAGCACAAAAAGGGTTTTTAAATCCTTAAAGGCCTTCTGTTGCTCCTCGGTCTCTCCGCCAAACCTTATCCCTATTTCCGGAGGGATCTTCATCTCCTTTATGACCTTTTGGATATCGGCCACCACGTCCCCAAGGGGTCTTCCTTTAACATCCGATTCTACCTTAACTACCCTTTGCCTGTCTCGGCGTTCGATTGAGACAGGGCCATAGGCTTCCCGAATCTGGGCCACGTTTCTTAAGGGAACTACCGCTCCACTTAAGGTCTTTATGGGGACCTCCCCGAGGGTTTTTATTTGATTTTTATACTCATCCCTTAGCCGCAAAAATATATCGTAATCCTCACCCGATTCTCGATAGGTGGTGGGGGCAAATCCGTAAAAGTATTGCCTCAAACTGGAAGCTATAAGACCCGTGTTTAAGCCCAGTTGCGAAGCCTTCTCTCGATCTACCTGGACCCATATCTCGGGCCTCGGAGGCCTTTGACTTATGGTGACGTCAAGGGTTCCCGGTATCTTTTCTATGCGCTTTTTGAGCTCATCGGCATAAGACACAAGGAGATCCAAATCTTTCCCCCATAACTCAATGGAGAGCCTTCTCCCACCACCACCCATAAGAAGTTGACCTATGGCAGCGGTGGCCGAAACATAAAACTCCTTTATACCGGGGATCTGGGAGACCGCCTCCCTTAAGACAAGACCGACCTCTTTGGCAGATCTTTTTCTCTGTGACTTTTCGACAAGCTTCAACCCTACCATTCCCACGTTCGAACCCTCTTCAAAACCAAGGGCGGTGGCCACTCCTCTTTCGCTCTGGCCACAATAACCGAAAAAGCTTCGCCGTTCCGGAACAAGTTCGATCACCTTCTTTTGAATCTCCTCAAGGACCCTCTGGGTCTCCTCAACCCTGGTGCCCTCGGGCAGCCGAAACGTGAGCCTCACCTCTCCCGAGTCCATCTCGGGGGTAAGCTCAGTACCTATAAAAGGGATCAAAAGAAGGGACATCAAAAACACAAGCCCCGTTATCCCTATCACCTTTATCCTATTCCCCAGGGCCCATCCGATGAGCCTCTTATACCCTTCTTCAATCTTGCGAAAGGCCCTTTCAAACCTCCGGTCAATCTCAGCCCAAAAGCCTTTCCCTATTTCCTGAGGGGGTTTTAAAAATTTGGAAGAAAGCATAGGCGTTAGGGTCAAGGCGTTAAAAAGAGAAGCCATTATGGTAGCGGTTATCACAAAGGCGAGTTGCTTAAAGAAGATGCCGGTTAAACCGCTTATGAACATCAAGGGCACAAATACCACCACGATCGTAAGGGTCGCCGTACTTACGGCTAGCCCCACCTCAGAAGTGCCAAATATGGAAGCCACTTTCGGCCTTGCCCCTCGCTCTATATGACGCATGATGTTCTCAAGAACCACGATGGCATCATCTACCACCATCCCCGAAGCAATGGCCAAAGCCGAAAGGGTAATGGCATTAATGGTGTAGCCGAAAAGAAGCATCAGGATAAAGGAACCGATCAAGGAAAAGGGAATGGTCAAAAGGATTATGGTACTTGCCCAAAAACGGCGGAGGAAAAAGAAGGTAACAAGGCTTACGAGAAAAAGCCCTATGTAAAGGGTTTCCCGAAGGTTTTTCAATGAAACCCGTATGAACTCCGAACTATCAAATACCGGAACCATCTCAACATCAGGGGGCAACAGCCTCTTTATCTCCTTGAGCCTTTTGTTTATCTTATCCACAACTTCAACAGTGTTAGCTCCTACTTGTTTTTGAATCGCCAAAACCACGGCGGGCTTTCCGTTTCCGTACCCTATTCTGGAGGGCTCTTTAAAGCTATCTGAGATCTCAGCCACATCCTCAAGCCTTATGATCCTTCCCCCTTTCACCCCTACTACTATCTTCTTAGCTTCTTCAGGATCCTTAAACCTTCCGGGGATCCTTATGGCATAAGCCATCTTCTCCAGCTTTATCTCGCCCGCAGGAACGTCCAGGTTCTCTAAGCTTAACACCCTCCCCACCTCTTCGAGGGAAAGCCCATACGCCTCAAGGCGCCTCGGATCAAACCGGACGTTTATTTGCCTTTGAAGCCCCCCTTGGATCATGATAGTCCCTACCCCGGGGATCCTTTTGAGCTCATCACCCACCACTTTATCGGCCAAGTAGTAAAGTTGGGGGTAACTCTCCTGGGCACTGAGGAACATATAAAGCACAGGTATAGTGGCCGTTGAGAATTTGAAGATCATGGGAGGCTCTATATCCGAGGGAAGATCCCTTTTTGCTAATTCCAAGGCATCACGAACGTCACTTGTGGCAGCATCAAGATCGGTCCCCCATTTAAAACGGCAAGTCACAACCGAAAGCCCTTCCAAAGACTTTGAGGTAAGCCTTTCAAGGTTCGCCACTTTGGTGAGTTGATCCTCAATGTACTTGGTAACGCTCATCTCCACATCGGTGGCCGAAGCACCTGGCCAGATGGTGATAACACTCACCTGAGGGGGTTCTATATCCGGCATAAGATCGATCTTTAACCTGGTAAGGGAAAAGGCCCCGAGAAGAATGACCCCCAAAAAGATCATCACCGTCATAACCGGGTTTTTTACCGATACTTCCGGAAGCTTCATCTCTTAAGCCCCCTCAAGCAAAAATCCAAAACGGCCTCCCTCAATTCTTTCGAGCCGAGCCCTATCATACCCCTGTGGATCTCATCATCATAAAGGAACAAAGCCCCTATCATAAGGGCCCAACATAAAACCGCAAGCCTCCACGGATCATCCTCCCGGAAAGACCCTTTCTCAATCCCCTTTCTCAAAAGCTCGGAAAACCTCTGAAGATACCTTATACCCCTATTTACGTTGGATCGGCGCACCTCTTCGGGAATAAAAGAAACCCTCCTTCTCCCGAAAACAAAAAGCCGGAAAAAGGCCTTATTATCCTCATAAAAATTCCAAAACTCCTCCCCAACCTTTCTAAGAACCTCCTCCACTTCCCCTTCTTCCTTCAGCTTATTTTCGATCCTCTCAAAAAGCTCATTAACCCCCTCTTGAAGAAGGGCCAAATAAAGCTCTTCCTTACTGCGAAAATAAAAATAAAGGGTACCTTTGCCCAATTCGCACCTCTCGGCAATATCCTCCATCCGAGCGCTCTCAAACCCCTTCTCCAAAAAGACCTCCTTGGCCGCCTCAAGAATCGCCCTCCTCCTTAACTCCCGCTCCCTCACACGCCTATCATAAACCCCCACAATTCAACCTATAGCCGATTTTCGACTAAAAGTCAATATCATTTCAAGAAAAAGGCACCGTTACGATTACGGTGCCTTTTTCGGAGGGTCGATTTATTTTTCTTTATTTGTCTAAAATGTAAACCGCGCCGATATCCGCTTTCACCCTTAGTCTTTGTCCCGTTTTTATTTTGGAGGTCCCAACGAAAGTGTTAACAACCGTGGGCACGTTGTATTCTCTCCCGATTATAGCCGCATGAGAAAGGGTACCTCCTCTGTCAGTTATAACTGCAGCTGCTATGCCAAAAGCCACTGTCCATTCAGGACCAGTTTGAGGGCAGACCAAAATTTCGCCAGGACGTAAATCCTTGAGTTGAGTATAATCGGTGACAACCCTCGCATAACCCTCCGCTTCGCCCGGACATCCGCATATGCCCATTATATCAGCTCCTACCTCCTCGGCACTTACTTCGGGTAGTTCTCCTACCACGATCTTTATGAATATAGGGTCCATGGAAGGAAGTAGATCTTCAGCTACAGCTTCCTCAATACTTCCCCGTCTTGTGTATACTGGGTTTCTAAATTCCCCCTCTCTCGCAAACCTATCTCTCAAATATTCCCATCTCGCTCTTCTCCTTCTTGCTATCCATCTCAGATCGGATTTGGACGGGACCATGAGCGCATCCTCTATCTCCCTTCCATTCAGCATGAAGATATCTTCAGGTCTATCGATACAACCGTTTTTAGCGAGCCATTCCCCTATTTTACGATATCCCCATCCAGCAATGGCGAAAAAGGTCATCTCGAAGAATAGATCATGCTCTTCACTATAAGAACTTGCCTTCTGGGCCAGTTTTATCAGGGAAGCAAACCATTCCTTATCGGGATCAGGTACCTTCTCGAGCATCCTTTTTACAGCTTCTTCCCTTCTTCTCTCAAGTTCGCTTCTCACTTTATCGAGCGGAAATTCCTTTTTCTCCGCTTCTCCCGTCATTACTAATGTTTTTATTTTTCCCAAGGGTATGATCGGATCTTCCAACCAACTGAGATCATAAAGATCAAACCCAATAGTCCTCCATCCCCTTCTTTCCAAAAATTCGTCAAATTTTTTCTTCCATTCCTTCCCTTTTTGAGTCTCCTCTAAAGCGCTTGGAATCTCTTGAGGATCTTTTTCTTCAAAAATAGACCCCAATCCTCTATCCACCGCTTCTTTTGCAAGAAGCCACATCTCTTTATCTACTCGATATACTTCATTGTCAAAACCCCTTAACATATCTTGAAAATCGGCACTTTTATCGGTTATTCCAAAACGCTTTTTGCATTCTTCCTCCAATAAAATCCAACCCGAATAAGAAGATTGCATCCCCAAAAAATGCAATTCCCAGTGGGTCTGGAGTATAAATTTTTCAAGCTCCCAATGGTAGTGAAGATAGTCCCAATTTTTGGGGTTTTCGGGCAAAAATTTCTTCATCCTCTCTTGTTCTTGAAATATATAAGCTTTATTCTTCTCCCAAATTCCATCGAAGTCGCGAATAAACGGGAGAAGGGCATCCATGAAGGCCTTCTCCCTCTCTTTTATCTTGCCTTCGTCCGTCTCTAGTAGAACGGCCCAGTAGACGCCCCCATCCTTTGCCCTTCCCTCCCAGCCGTAACACCTAGGCAGGCTGAAGTAGGAGTTCACGTACTTTAGTCCATGGCCACAACCCCTTGCCCATACAAGCTCCAGGCTCAAAGGCGTAAGAGGGGGACAAGAGTGAGTACCGTCCAAGAAGAAGGAGTTAAATATGGAAAGGTCTACCTCGGGGATGAGATCGTATCCTGGTGCCTCGTCCCACATCCCCTCTTCTGCCTTCGGTTTTTCCTTAACCCATTTTTCAATAAGTTCCTCCCTTACGGCCATTTTTTTACCTCCTCAAAAGAATTTTTAAAACTTAAACTGTATTTCCTTTAATTTGGCTTTGTCGATTTTTATCTCCCTGTGCAAAGTGCTCATCCTTCTCGCAAGCTCCTCTTCGGGGCTTTTCTTCTCCACCACCTTGGCCGGCCGGGTTTGAAGGAGAAAAACGTTGTGAGGAAAAGTCAAATCCAAATCGACACTCCATTCCACATCCTGAGGCGTACCGAAATGATCCTCCAGAAGTAATCCAAGCCGGGCTATTTCTCGAACCTCTTCATCGGTCAAACACAAAATCGTTTGCTTTTCAGGAGGAACTTCCCGCCACTCAGCCCCCTTTTCCGCCATAATCACGCATTTGGTCTTCTTGCCCGGAACTTTTTCGATAATCTCCAAACTGTTTTTGTCCACAATGAATCTATCAACGGCTTCCCCTCCACTTACAACCCCCTCGCCTAACCCCCAATTAGCTTCAATGAGGATCTTGGATCGGTCACCACGGATGGGCTCCACCGTAAAACAAACCCCTGCTGCCTTGGCGTTGACCATCTTAACCACTGCCACGCCTAATTCATCCCCTAAAATTGGAAGCCCCTTGTTTACCCTAAAAGCAATAGCTCTAGCAGTGTAAGCACTTGCCCATACCTTCTTCACCTTCTCTATAACCTCTTTCGCCCCTTTCACATTAAGGTATGTCTCAAACATCCCTGGCCTACTCTCCACGCCCGCCGACCTTACCGAAACCGGAAGTTCGGGGATCCCCAATCTCTCACATAAGGCCTCATAATAAGAACGGATCTCACCCTCCAGATCAGGAGGCATCTCCGCCTCCTCGATCATACCTCTCAAAACCTGACTCATCTCCTCAAAAATAGCGATACCCTTTTCCTCTATCTTCCCCAGCGTTTCTACATACTTCTGCATCTTTTCCCAAACACCAGTTTCATTTACGAACTTTTTATAAGCCTCAATCGATATGGCAAAACCGGGAGGTACCCTTAATCCCAATCGGGTCATCTCACAAAGATTGGCACATTTTTTACCAATAATGTTAACTAATTCTTTCCCACCTTCTTCAAACCACAATATGAATTTATCTCTTTCCATATTTTCCCCTCCTTATTTTCATTTTAAAAACATTTACTTTTAGATGTCAAGGTTTTAAAATCAAAATATTTCATAAATTTCAAACATTGTTATAAAATTTATAAACACTTAAACTAACTTTGTTTTATAATTCATCTACTATACATCCCTTTATGGATAAATTCTTTCATAAATTCTTCTTATAATTTTTATATCTTTGTCATTCCTCTATTATTAAACCAAGCCCCTTTGGTTTTTTTAGGCATTCGGGCTCGGGCCACCATTTGGGGATGTTCAGGTCTTTGGCGATGGTTTCCACAGCACAAAAACCAGGTCCGAAGGTGATCATCCCCCCCGAGTGGGTACAAGCTCCTCCTAAGTACAACTTCTTTATAGGGGTATTATGTCTTGAACAATACTCATTTGGTCTAAAGTATCCCATTTGTAAAGGAAGGTAGGCGCCTTGTTTGAAGCATCCTTGTTTCATATCAGGGAATTTATTCTCAATATCTAAAGGAGTGCTTATATAATCCCATACTATAGTGTTTTCGTCCATATTGGGTGCATATTTCCTCAATACTTCCTTTAGTTTTTCCGCATAAGATCTCCTCACTTTATACCAAGCTAATGGTCCCCCATCTTTTAAATTGTAAGGAGCACATTCGACGGTAATAAGCCCAATATGCTTTACTGCGGAATCCTTTCTTCTAAGCATCACCCTTGTAGGATCATGAAGAGAAGGAATACAGAAGCTGAATCCTCCTACATGGAGTTCACCTCTCTTTGAAGCCTCAAAATGTTTGATAAGATCTTCTTCGCTATCGTAACCTAAAACGTAAATCAGAGCTTTTTGTAATTCAGGATTGTCTTTAGCGAAAGTAAATTGTGGCAATTCCGTCAAGGCAAGGTGAAGGTTGTAAAGAGTGGTATTTGAATATTGCCATTGACTGACCCTTGTGGCAAGTTCTTCGTCGAGCTTCTCTTTTCCGATGAGTTCAAAGAAGGTTTGATGTGGATTCAAAGTGGAACAAACGAATTTTTCCGCTTCTATTATGGTCCCATCTTCAAGCTCAACTCCTTTCGCTTCGTTGTTTTCTACTATAATTCTCTTAATGAGAGCTCCAGTGATGATTCTTCCTCCATGTTCCGCGATGTACTTGCCCATAAGATGGGCCAAGTGATGAGACCCTCCCTTTACAAGCCTAAAATGCCATGCCCGATTGATCATAAGGGGAACCAAATACCCTAACCCTTCAAGATCATATTCAAGCCCCCACATGGTGGCCAAAAAGAGGAAAAGGGCCCTTACCTTATCGTGTTCGAAAAGGTCCTCCACGATCTGTTTCGGGCTAAGCCCTGTAAGCTCATCCACTTTTTTCGTAATAGGATGTTTCTCCAGTAAAGCAACCTGCTCTAAGCTTGGGATAGGATTTGCATAAGTTGCGGGGGCCAGAAACAGGTCCATTGCCTCCTCGGAAAACTTGTAAAAATCAAGGAAAGCCTTAGCATCCTTTTCGGAAAATTTTCTTATTGAATCGGCTGTCCTTTCTGGATCCTTATAGATGGCAAGATAAGTCCCATCGGAAAAAGGCATCACCACCTGAAGCTCTGGATAAATGAACTCCAAATCATACCTCGTTTCCAATTCAAAATCCTTAATAGGAGGAGCATACTCCACCATCATGTGCCAAATGGCATGACTGTCAACAAGAAGCCCTGGAAGCAATAGGTTCTCCGTCGCAAGGCCACCCCCTATCTCATACCTCCTTTCCAAAACCACGATCTTTAAACCCGCCTTTGCCAAATACCCAGCTATGGTAAGTCCATTAGGACCTCCTCCTATTATAATTCCGTCAAATTTCATCCTCTTCATCCTCATCCTCCTTTTAGTTTTGTAAGCAAAAACTTAATGTTTTACCCTTCCTCCGTTTACCAAAATCGTTTGTCCGCTTATGAAATCGGCATCATCCGACAATAAAAACGCCACAGCTCCAACCACATCTTCCGGCTTTCCAAGTCTTCGAAGAGGAGTAAGGCTCACATCGTATTTTGTGACATCCGCAATGGTCCTACTCGCTTCAGTATCGATAAAACCCGGAGCCACTGCATTAACACAAATGTTATATTCCCCTAACTCATTGGCCAGTGCCCTGGTAAGAGCTACTACCGCTCCTTTTGAGGCTACATAATGAACAAAACCTCTTGAACCACTAAAGGCCACTTCTGAAGCTATATTCACAATTTTCCCCTTACCCTGTTGTTTCATATAAGGAAAAACAGCACATACACAAAGCCATACGCCTTTCACATTTACCTGCATCACCTTGTCAAATAAATCGGGGTCAATCTCATAAAATGGCTTCCTACCGAATCCATAGTAAAGAGCAGCATTATTCACCAAACCGTCTATTCTCCCAAAGGTCTCATAGGTCTTTTGAGCCATCATCTTAGTGTCCTCAGGGCTTGAAACGTCCACTTTAAGCTCAAGGACCCTTCTGCCCCTTTCTCTAATCTCATTGGCCACATTCTTGAGCCTTTCAAAATCCCTCGCGCATATACATACATCCGCTCCTTCTTCCGCAAGCTTCAGAGCAAAAGCCCTCCCCAATCCCCTTGAGGCTCCGGTAACAATACAAACCTTTCCTTCCAACTTTCCCATCTTTAAACCTCCTTTAGAAGTTTTAACTCCCCCAACTGGGATTTGACCTTCTTTGCAATTGGGAAACACTTCACCTTAAACATGTGGATCACCGGCTTACCCAACTTTTCTTCTCCAATGGTCTCATAATTGCCCACTCCTTTTGACAACAGGAGATCCGCTTTTCTAAAAACCTCTTCCGCTTCTCCTTTAAGTTTTAAAGGCCAGAAAAACCCCTCTATTTCATAAAGTCCGTTTAAAAAACGCTCTATTTCAAACTCCTCCACATCTTCCTTTGAAGCATCATCGAAAAAGGGAGGGATCTTTACGAAAAGGTATACCTTTTTGCCCATTTCCTTTAGCTTTTCTATAAAGAGCCCATCAAATCCTATCTCTCCTGCGTTATCCGCAAGGTAAATTATCCGTTCGCTTTCAAGGATTGAAAAAACAACTTCCTCATCCACTCTGATCTCCGTTTTCCCCTCTTGAAGTTTTAAAAATTCCCCAAAATCATAAGGACGTTTTGGCCCTTCAACAGGAGAGACATTTGCCGCAGAAGCTATAGAAAGCATCCTTTTTATCTGTTCCTTTTCGTTTTTTGCTTTTTCGATGAACATACGGGCTTGTAGAAGCCAAGTTTTTGCGTTTTTATTTGATTCTTTCTTGAACAATTCAAAATAAGGGGATTTAAAGTTCAGAAATTCATACGCTTTTTTTACCGCTTCAGAACATATAAGACCCACATTTGCGTTCTCCTCGAACTTTCCCTCAAGAAAAACCATAAGGGAAAGCATCCCTTCCTCTCCCTTTAAGCCCTCCAACGAAGCCCTTTCGTAAATCCATCTAAACGTACAAAGACCGCATTCTACAGCCGGCCTCATTCTAAATCTCTCTCCCTTCCCATGGCCTATAAGAAAGCCCAAAGTCCTTAGCAATCGTCTTGTAGCAGTTGTAACTGCTTCCTCTACCTATCCCATGCGCAGAATGGGCTGCAGAAGAGCAAAGGTAATAGTTTTTCACTGGGAGCCGATAATTGGAGACCTCGGGAAATGGCCTTTTCCTTCCCTGTCTATTTATATCAGCGCTAAGCCCTCCCCATCCCCCTGAAGGCATACAGGGGTTTCGATTTACCACATCATCCGGCGTCGAGATCCAAGCTTCTATAAAGTTTTCCTCATTTACATTAGGTGCATATTTCCCCCATTCTTTTATTATCCTCGAGACTATCTCCCTTTTCATTCTGAGCCATTCGCGCTCCGAAAAATTGCTCCAGGGGCAGGTGAACTCTTCCACTATGCCCGTAAATCTTCCGGCCGGTGCCCTTGTTTTATCCCATTGGGAATCCGGGGAAACGATGATGTAAAGCTTACTCCCTATCCCCTTTTCCCACCTTTCTCGTTGATATCTACCACTTAAGAAATACTCGGGATCCGCTTCTCCCATGTATAACCTTGGCACATATCCAAGATTTGGATCCTGCGGATACTGAGGAGGCTCAAACAAGGCCACATTTCCCCAGAAAACGTGGGTCCTTTCATAGCCTGAATCATCCTCCATCCTTTCGGATCTTTTCTTCAATGCTTGAGCTTTTTCCCATAAATCCCTGGGCACGTTTTCCTCTCCAAGAAGCTCCAAAGAAAGCTCGATACTAAGATCGCTTACCACAATATCCGCCTCTATCTCGGTGCCATCTTTGAGCCTTATTCCCTTCGCAACCCCATCTTTCACAATAACCTTTTCCACTTCGCTCAAGACGAAAAACTCACCTCCCAAATCTTCAAAAGCCCTTACTAAAGCATGAGTTATGGAATGGGAGCCACCTATAACGACAGCTGCCGACTCTAAAGACAACATCAATCCCATCGTATGAATGTGCCAGTAAATACCAGGCCTATCCTGTGGGAAAAAGCCCGTTGACGTTTGCATTGCTCTTAAGTAAAAAGTCTGCATCTCAGAGCTCTTAAAAAGGGTAGTGGCAATCTCTCCTACTGTCATATGTGCTATATCAGGATTAAGACCATATTTCGGAAACTCCTTAAGTAGCCTCTCCAACGGGTCTTCTTCTCCCCATTCCTCTGGTCCGGTAAACCTGTAAAGACTATAAGCCTTCCTTCCTTTTTCCTTGTACATTTCGATAAATTTCTCAACTTCCTTAGCGTCATCCTCGTTGATCCGCTTAATCTGATCCACAAGGTCCTGAGCCCTTTTTTCATTGAATTGAGCTTCTCCTGTCTCTGGATTTACAACCTCAAATATAGCTTTCCCTATGATGTATTTCCCGTCAGGGAATATCCATCCCTCGTCGTACTCGGGAAATACGTACACAAGTCCATATTCTCTGAGGTTAAAATCCCTGTAAGCGGGATGGGTGTAAAAGCGCGTCCAATGGGCACAGGGGTTTTGAATAAACCCGGGCAGAGGAAGTTCTTCCCCACAAGCTCCCCCTCCCAACTCATGCCATCTTTCAAAAATGGCCGTTTTAAGACCTGCCCTTTGAAGGTAGCAGGCTATGACCGTCCCGTGATGCCCACCTCCTACGATTACGGCATCGTATTTTCTCTTCATAGTAACCTCCTTGACTATTTTTTGAACAGAAATTTAAAACCCTCCCAAATAACGGAGGGACGCTTAAGAATCATGGACAACATCTCTCTTAAATCCTTAGGTTCCACAAAAGCCCTCACCGTCCAATGGACCGGCTCAACGATCTCAAGCACCATTAGAATCCTCTCGGGCTCCTTTTCATTATCCTTAGGTTTTTCAAGGGTCGCTGGAACCAGATCCGTGACCTCTATTTTAGCGACCTTAGCTTTAAGAAGCGTTTTCCCTAACCCCGTGGATCTTATAAACATCCTCCTCTCCTTTTTAAATTTCTGCCCTTATCATATTTTCCTCTCAAAAACTGTTTTGGCAAATAAATTTCGCTAAAGAAGGTATAAGTAAATCTTAACTTTTATTCCATTTTCTCCCTTCACTTCTCGGAAGGAAGTGGCCAGAAATCGAAAAGATCCGAATAGCATGACCACATGGGGAATATCATCCCGAGCATGAGGGTGGCCATTGCAAAAATGTCATTGGGATAGGTCATCCCTTCCCCGAAATGCCATTTGCAGAAAGGAACTGAAGGATGATCCATCCAATAACATATAACATAAGCTACAATCACGGTAAGAAAACCACCAGCCACCGAGAAATGCTATTAACCCCCTTGTGAGAATAAGAGAAGCTACAAGGGTCACAATAAGCACAAACCCCCCTCCATGGCTGCCTCTTGGTCCAATCACCTTGAAAACAAACCCCTATTTTTCCACTTTTAATACTATAAGACTGTCCTAAGTAAGGACCATTTTTAAATTTGTGGTTACTATTTTGAAATGTCACAAATTCCCAATGTAATCACATTGGTAGACTATCCTCCAAAAACAATGTAGGAGGATAGGAGATGGGAAAAATATTGATTACGCAGGTAAGGTTGAAGAGACAAATGGTATTAAATGATGTGCTGGAAGGCATAATTGACCTGAGGGCTGCTTCTGAGCTTCTTGATGTATTTTAAGAAGAAAACCCCATAAGCCACCGAATCAAAAGATAATCCCTTCACTGCAACAGAAGATAATCTCTTTGATAAACTGAGAAATATACAAGGCGTGGGTTATTTATGGCCCTCTATGTAGACAGGACCAGTCACTTCAAAACCACAAGGAGCCCTTAAGGAGCTTAAGATCGAGATAGTCTATGCCAATTCACCCCAGGTAAAAGACAGAATAGAAAGGCTTTTTGGATTTTCCAGGACAGACTTAAAAGGGTGCTCCAATTCCATAACCCTTCTTCTGATTGATTTTCGTGGCTATAAGAGACACTATAACTTTTTGGACAAAAAATAGGACCACCTTCTGCGGCCCCAAAACCTCTTTCGGTATGCGCCCAAGCTAAGTTCGGCTATTTAAGATTTTGCCAGCTTTTCCCTTTCTTCTGCCCTTACCTTCCTTCTAAGTATTTTGCCCGAAGGAGAAGTTGGCAGACTTTCTCTGAACTCAATTGAGTGAGGAACCTCATAGGGTGCGAGTTTTCCTTTGCACCAGTCAATCAATTCCTGCTCTTCTACGCTTTTTGCATCCGGCTTCCGAATGACAAGAGCCTTTATTTTTTCTCCGACCTCCTGATCGGGAATACCAACAACACAGGCTGCCAAAATTGAAGGATGTTCAGTCAAAACCTTTTCAACTTTGGAGGGAACAACTCTGTAACCCTTGTGTTTTATAATGTCTCCAGATCTGTCCACAAAGTAAACCCAGCCTTTTTCATCTATGCGAACTATATCCCCTGTACGGTACCACAGACGACCCTCCAGTGTGATGAAACTCTTTTCAGTATCAACGGGCTTATTCCAGTAACCTTTTATCATGTGGTCCGATGATATGAGTAGTTCACCCTGTCCTGGAATTGGAGCTTCTTCCATTGTGTCCGGGTCAACGAGCTTTACCTTCCATCTGGACAGAACCTTCCCCACACTACCTTCCGGAATCTCCTCATCACCAGGTGTCATGGTAATGCCTCCGCAGGCTTCTGTTGCGCCAAGCCCCTGATAGATGTATTTCCCAGTTTTCGCTTTCCATCTCTCAATAAAGGCAGGAGGTAGGTAATCCCCACCACTATAACACCACATAAGGGAACTTAAGTCATATTTATCAACTGAGGGGTGCTCGAGGACCATCCTATAAAACGTGGGGGTGCCAAACATATTCGTTATTCTATATCTTTCTATACTCGCAAGTACTTCTTCTATATCCATCCTCGGAAGAAGAACTACTGTATCCCCCGAAAGAAGCCCCGCTAAACCCTGAGCCTGACCAAGAATGTGATAAAGGGGAGAGCCTTGAAGAATAATAGCCTTTCCTCTCGGAACGACCTTTGCAACTATATCTCTCTCCTCACTCGTGCTCCACACGTATACGTCGTTTGTGAATGGAACCCCTTTAGGTAATCCTGTTGTACCGCTTGTGTAGAGTATTTCCGCAAGATCATCTGGCCCTGTTTGTGGTTCAGGGAGATCCTCACCCTCTCTCATCATTTCTTCAAAAAGTAGAACCCCTTTCGGAGAGGGTAAATTTTTCGTCTTTGCGATGGCTTCACTTGTGAGTTCTTTCCAGGAAGGTAACTCCTCAGATGTGTTCGTGTATATAACATTCTTGAATACACCTGAGGAAAAAAGTGGCTCGATATTCTGATAGTTCGCTTCACAGCAAAAAACTATCTGGGCTCCACTATCTTTCGCGATATATTTAAGATCCCTGGACCCGTAAAAATGGGTTATGGGAACAGGGCAAGCTCCAATCGCTTGAAGTGCAAACCAGCTTATAATCCATTGGGGACAATGAGGCAAGAATATCATAACTCTTTCGCCCTTTTTTACCCCTCTTTTGGAGAGGCCATTGCCAAGGCGCCGAGAAAGAGATAAAAGTTCCCCATAAGAAAACTCGACCCCCTGGTATATCACCGCTGTCTTGTGTGAATTTTTCTGAGCAGTTTCCTTGAAAACAGTCCATACAGTCTCAGGCATCTCTTTCCTCATTTTTTAGGATTCAGGCTACATGTAGGTATCCCCCTCACCATTTTCAGGTCCGCCTCACGCCTCCGCTTAATCAGAAAGATAAGAGACACAGCAACACTTCCCGCTTCTGCACCTTCAAGGAGCGCCCTCTCGTATGTCCACTTGAACATACAAACCCCACCTCTGAGATCCGGCCTCAAGCCACCTCCTAAAAGGCCCTACCTTTCTCCTCCCATATCTTCCTAAGGCCCATATCCTCTGCCATTACCTTATAACAGACGTAGCCTACGATGCCCCTCAGTCCACCTCCATAGTGCTGGGTAGCATTCGCAAGGTACAGGTTTTTTATGGGTGTCCTACAGGATGAAAGCTCGTAGCACGGTCTCAGACGACCCATCTGCCCTGCAATCATGGCCCCTACGGTCCAGGATCCTTCAGGTATGTGCCTGAACGTCACATCGTAGGGCGTGTTGACCCACACATCTATGAACTTCTCCCTTGTGAGATTCGGTGCGTATCTTTGCCATTCCAACATGACCCTCTCGGCAAACTCCTTCTTCATCTTCAACCATTCCCTTTCCCCAAAGAACCTTGCTGGCGCAGTGAACTGTTCCACCAAGAAGTTGTGTTTGCCTTTCGGCGTCCTAGTAGGATCGATGAGTGTGTCTTGACCTATGCATAGGAATAGCTTATCGGGGATTCCCTTTACAAAACACTCCGCCTGCTCTTTCGAGGCAAAGAAGTCGAGATCCTTGGGAAGGAGCCAGCATCTCCGTGCCCTGTTCACGTCAGGGTCGTTCTCGCTCCCTTTATAGACAGGTGGCTCTTCCAAAGCAAACCAGGCCCAGAATATGTTTCCCCTATCGTAGGAGAAGTTTTCCACCTTTCTTAGGAGATCCTTGTTCACATTCGCATTGCGCAAGAGTCTGAAGAAGGTGGTCGTAACAGGTACGGCACTTACCACAGCCCTCTTTGCCTCGACGAAAGAGCCATCCTTTAGTCTTATACCCTTGGCGGTCCCACCTTCGACGACGATCTCGTCTACCTCTTTCCTTACGAAGAACTCTCCTCCATGCTCCGTCAGGGCCTTTTGAAGGGCATGGGCAATGGAGTGGGCCCCTCCTTTGACGACGGTTGCTGGCGATCCGCCAATACAGCCCGCAAGCTGAAAAAGCGTCTCCGAGAGGGGAAGCACGTCCTGAGGGAAGAGTCCTGTTGTGTGTTCCACATACCTCATGTATAGAAGCCTAAGCTCCGTACTCTCAAAGACGTCGAAGGCCACCTGTTTCACCGTCATGAACTGCCATGCGGGGTTTATGCCACTTTCAGGGTCTTCGAGCAATCTCTCTATCGGGTCCTTCACGCCCCATGGCTTGGGCGGTGTCAGCCTGAATTCGTAGACAGCATCCCTCCACTTCTTCTGGTACTTCTCCAAGATCCAAAGGGCCGTATCGGCGTCCCGTTTTGAGATCTTCGAGATATTATCGTAGTTCTTTTTCAGGTTCTGCTCTATGAAGACCGTCTCTTTCAGATCTGGGTTCACGAAGACCGGATAGATAACGAGAAAGGTTCCATCATCAAAGAGCACAGCATCGTTTACATCGGGGGTATAGTACCATGCCCCCTTCTCTTTAAGGTTGAAGTCCTCCCATACAGGGCTTGTGTACATCCTTGTGAAGTTAGCACAGGGATTGCTGAGAAAGGCAGGGACTGGTTGTTCATCACTACATGCGCCACCCCCTACCTCAAAATCCCTCTCGAAGACAGCCACCTTTAGTCCGGCCCATGCAAGATAGCAGGCCGCTATAAGACCATTGTGTCCTGCGCCGATGACTATGATATCGTAGCCCGCATCTGCCATGAAGGCTCCCTCCTTTCTTATAAAGAAAACTCTTTATAGAAGACCGGCTTCCCTCGCTTTCCTCACATGATCTGGTTCCTTCCACCATTTCGGTATTCCCAGATCCTCAGCGATCTTCTCCTTCGCGCAGTAACCAGGCCCGAAGGTGATCATGCCACCCGAGTGTGTACATGCCCCACACATGTAAAGCCCCTCTATAGGTGTGGAATGGTCGGAGCAATATTCGTTTGGCCTCATGGCTCCCATCTGCAAGGGCAGATAGGCACCCTGCTTGTAGCAGCCTTTCTTCATATCAAGGAACTTCCTCTCTATATCCAGAGGTGTAGACAGGTAGTCCGACATGATGAACTCCTCCACCGAGGAGGAGAGGTAGCGGTTGAGCACATCGATACAGCGTTTCTCCTGCTCCCTTCTCACCCTGTACCAGAGCTCCGCTCCCCCTTGTAAGCTGTAAGGTGCGAACTGCGAAATAAGGCCCACATGCCTGCCCTCTGGTGCCCTTGTGGGATCATGGACTGATGGAAAACAGAGGTTGAAGCCGGCTTCCACGAGCTTGCCTTCCCTTATGGCATCGAAGTGCTTCACAAGATCATCCTCCGACTCATATCCTACAATGTAGATGAGGGCCCTTCCGAGTTCCGGATCCCTTTCGGCCACCTTCATTGTAGGCAGATCGAAAAGGGCTAAATGTACCGTGAATAGGGACCTCTCACTATACTGCCAGTCCTTCAGGCGCGTCACAAAGTCACTCTCCAGGTACTCTTCTAACCCCAAGTCAAAGAACGTCTGATGAGGATCGAGCGAACTACAGACAAACTTCTTCGCATATAGCCTCGTCCCATCCATAAGCTCCACACCTTTCGCCCTGCCATTCTCCACTATGATCCTCTTTATGTCCTGATTGGTGAGGATCATACCGCCATATCTGTATATGACCTTACTCAAAAGGTGGGCCAGGTGGTGCGATCCCCCTTCGCAGAGCCTGAAGTGCCACCCTCTGTTTATCATGAGGGGAACGAGGTACCCCAGCCCCTCAAGGTCGTACTCAAGACCCCACATGGTAGAAAGATAAAGGAAAAGGGCCCTTACCCTTTCGTTTTCGAAAAGTTCGTCCACAATCTCCTTTGGACTTTTGCCCGTCATCTCGTCCAGTCTCTTCGTTACGGGGTGTGCTTCGAGCCTTGCCGCCTGCTCCAATGGGGGAGATGGGTTTACGTAAGTAGCAGGCGCGAGGAAGAGGTCCATCACCTGCTCTGACCACTCCGCGAATTCCAGGAAAGACTTTGCATCCTTTTCTGAGAACCTCCTTATCGACTCGTATGACCTCTTAGGATCCTTGTAGAGGGCAAGGTAGCTTCCATCGGAGAAGGGCATAAGGATCTGAAGGTCCGGATAGATAAAGTTCAGTGGCGTGTCATAGTCGATGCCGAATTCGAAGTCCCTAAGAGGTGGCGCGTACTCCACCATCATGTGGTAGATCGCATGGGTATCATGAAGAAAGCCCGGAATCGTAACCCTCTCAGTGCAGAGCCCCCCACCCATCTCGAATCTCTTCTCGAGGACCAGGATCTTTAACCCCGCCTTTGCAAGATAGGCGGCAACAGTAAGGCCATTCGGTCCTGCCCCAATCACTATACCGTCATATTCCCTGGACATATCCCCCCTCCTCTGCCTTTAGATCTCCCTGCCTTCCCTAAGCAACCTTCTAGGCTCCTTTCCTTAGTCCTTTGGCTTCTCGAGAATTGCAGGTACACACCTCTCAATCTCATAAACGTCCCTTTTTAAACGTTATTTTTCATATTTTTTACATACTGCTCTATGGAAGCCTTGTCAAGAAAGTATTTTTAAAGGTTTATTAAAGAAAACTTAAGGCCCCCATGGTCAATCTGGAACAACCCCATACCTTCTACACGCTCGTGACGAATGGGAGTCTTGCTAAGGCCTCAGAAAGACTATTCATAACGGCACCGGCCATCTTCATGGAAGTAAGGTCTCTAAAGCGCTATATAAGCTACAAGCTCATAGAGAGGATGGGCAGGGAGATCAAGCTCATCGATCTCGGCGATATCGTTTACGGTTACTGCAAAAGGATCTTTTCGAGCGTGGAAGAAATGAAGACCTTACATATATGGAGAAGAGAGCTGAGGTGCTCAGGCTTGGTATTGGCGAAGTCCCTTTTCAACTATTTCATGCCTATAATACTCCTCCCTCTCCTGGAAAGGTATCCCCACATAAAGGTGAAGCTGTGGGGGAAGATAGCGCGAGGGGCCTCATGGATAGGCTCTTGAATAACAGCAAGGAGTGCCCTGAGATACATCGTCATGAGTAGACTCCAAAGGGCGGGCATAGCTCCTTCCATCTCCCTTGGGCTTTTCTTCCCGATCTATACGTAAGGGAAGAAATAAGGAGGAAGGAGCTCAGTATAATCGATGTAGAGGGTGCAGCCGTAAATCCCTTTTAATGTATGAGCGCCCTTTGAACGTCTGATAAAGTAGTCACCCAGCCAAAGTAGGACTTCACGTTAAGGATCGTGGCCTCTCTTACAGTCTCTTCTCCTACGTGCATCGTGGCATCGGAGACGAGGATGGGGAAATACCCGAGGCAGAAGGCATGCCTCAAGGTCGTCTCCACGCAGACGTTCGTAGCCACACCGGCGAATATCAGGTAAGTCATCCCATGTCCCCTCAACACAAGATCGAGGGGGGTCCCTACAAAGCCATCGTAGGTCCGCTTCTCTATGACGATCTCACCAGGAGTTGGCCTCAGTTCAGAGACTATCTCACAACCCCAGCTACCTTCTACGTACAGCCTATCGAGGTGCTCTGGGTGTGACCTAAGAAAGGAGAGCCCCTTGGATTTCCGAAAGAAGCAAAGGCGGTGTCCCCACGCACCCATCTGCCTCTCAACCACCATCTTCAAATACACAATGAGCAACCCTGCCCTCCTCGATGCCTCCAAGAGGAGCTTGCAATTCTCGACTATCTCTGTCCTCTGCTCCGGGCAACGATGGAGCAGGTGGAAATATCCCTGCTGGGCTACAAAGGCATTCTGCATATCTACGAGGATAAGGGCCGTCTTCGAAGGTTCTATTTCAATGGGCTCGGGCTCAGCTTCTATTACCACTCCCACCTCAGGTCCTATTTTTCCAGTATGTATACAACTCCCTGGTTACCATCCACCCTTATCCTCTGACCCGTCTTTATCTTCTTCGTCGCCTCAAGACACCCTGCCACACAGGGGATACCATACTCCCTGCTCATGATAACAGGGTGGGAGAGTGCACCACCTCCATCCGTCACAAGCCCCTTTATGATACCGAAAGCAACGGCCCACTGTGTTGAGGTTCCCGGGGCAACGAGGATCTCCCCAGGTCTCAGCTCCTTCAGTTGTTCTGGGCTCATAATCACCCTAGCTACGCCCTCGACAACCCCAGGTGCAGAGGCAGCACCATAGAGGTCTGCCTTCAACTCCTCCCTCACGATCGGAAGTTGTGTGGAGACCGAAAGGGTCGGGTCACTCCTCAAGATTTCCTGAGCAAGCTCTATGTTCCCATAGAATGGCTTTGGTTCTATCTTTAGGTTTTCTTCATACCTCTTCTTCCTCCTCTCCACATATGGCCTGAGATTCACTCTGCCCATGGGAATTGCGGCCTTCCTTATTTCATTCGGATGGAGGAAATGGATGTCCTCGGGATCATCTATCACCCCCGCTTCGGCAAAGCGTCTGCCGAACTCTGTAACGATCCATCTACCCATGGCCCCTACGTACAGGTCGCAGTAGTAAGTATGGTCCTCACTCCAGTATCCCGACTTCTGAGCACCCCTCATCATGACCCTGAAGGCCTCCCTTTGGGCTTCCGGCACGCGCCTCAGGGTCTCCTCTTCAGCCTTTTCCCTCTCCTTTACGATCCTCTCTCTCTCCACATCGAAGAGAAAGACGTCCTCCCTGAGCAGGATCTTTATCCTGCTGATCCCCAACGAAGGTTTCTCTATCCAGGCCGGCGTATCATAAGCATGCATGCGCTCACATCTCCAACCGTTCACAAGGAGGAAGTCGTGGTACAGAGACAACCACTCCCTTCCTTTCTCACTCTTCTTCAACTCCTCCAGTGTAGCTTCATCATCCTCCAGATCAAAGGCACTCTTTAAGCCCAACTCTTTGGCCTTCCTTCCAAGGTTCCACAGCTCCCTCGTTATCTCCACATCCTTATTCTCGAAACCCGCCATGAGCTTATGATAGTTCGGATCGATGGACGGTTCCACTTTGAAAATGTCCCGCCACATCTGCTGGAATACACCGGTTATGTAGTAGGTTGCAGTAAGCATTAGGAAATGAGTCTCCGCCTCCTTCCTGTTTATCACATAGGCAAAGTCTAAGAAGAAGGAGAGGAGATCTATATCCCTGAGCTTCCTTATGTCTTCCCACTCCCTGAGCCCCCTCGAGGCCTTCGCTTCTTCATACATCTTGAGGAGTTCCATCTTTAGCGGATTCCAGACACTATCGAAGTCCTCTAAAAATGGTCTTATCCTCTGCCTGAAGATGGGTTCCCTCTCCTTTCTTTCGGCTTCCGTGGTTCGTATGCATGTTATATACGGATAGCCGTCTATGAACCTGGAATCCCATCCTTTGGTCGTTGGCAGATAGAGCGTCTCTGCCGCGTATCTTGTGCCATGATAGTACCAATACCAACCCAGGCCTATGTAGAGGGGCTTCATCGGCGGTTTCCCATGGACTACGTCGCAGAGCAGTACACCATAGCTTTCCACATCTTTCTCTTCATCAAACTCGTAAAAGCTTAGATCATAGGCATCTCTTAACATCGCACCCTCCTTATTTAAATAGAGTTAGCATTATATCGATGGCCTGCTCTATGCCATCCCTCTTCGAAATGACAGCAGGTCTCGTCTGAAGAAAGAACAGATTTTGCGGAAACTCGTACCTACTATCGAAAGCCCACTCTGTGTCCTGTGGAACGCCAAAGTGCCTCTCGAGGCGGATGGAGAGCCTCCCCACCTCTCTTATCTCCTCCTCAGAGAGACAATACTCTTCTCTCTTTTCTGGGGGAGTCTCCACTTCTTCCACACCCTTCTCCCTTAGCGTTACAAAGTACTCCTTCTTGCCCAGGTACCTCTCCTTGATCTCGAGCGTCCCTTTATCGAGAATCCATCTATCGGGTGTAACATGCCCACTGACAACACTCTCCCCTAGTCCCCAGTTTGCCTCGATGATTACTTTTCTCTCGTCCCCCGTATTCGGATCGGCCGTAAAGGCAATACCCGCAGCCTTCGCAGCCACCATGCTCACCACACCCACCCCGAGCTCGTCTCCTAGGATGGGAATACCCTTGTTCACCCTGAAGGCGATCGCCCTCGGTGTGAAAGCGCTCGCCCATACCTTCTTGACTTTCTCTATAATCTCCTCTTCTCCCTTCACGTTCAGGTAAGTATCGAACATACCGGGCCTGCTCTGTGGCCCTGAGGACCTTACCGAGACCGTAACCTCCTCCCCCCTCCTTTCACACATCTCGTGGTAATAGTGCGCGATCTCTTCCGCAAGCGAGGAAGGCATCTCCTTCTCTTCTATAATCTGCCGCAACTTCTGGCTGAGCTTCTCGAAGCTTTCCACATCCTTCGCGTCCATGTGCCCTATGGCCCTCACAAAACTTTCCATCTCCTTTGCCGCGCCTGTAAGCTCAAGGAACTTCCTGTAAAACGGAATAGAGATGGCGAATCCATCAGGCACTGCGACCCCTACTTTAGACATCTCCCCGAGGTTCGCGCACTTCTTACCCACCACGTCGTTAAACTCTTTGCCCAGCTCTCTTAGCCAATAAATAAGCTTTTCAGCCACCCCCCACCTCCATCATTCACATATACCTTTGTAAAAAATATTTTATTTATAAAAATAAGCAAGCAATTAAAATTTTCTTAAGAATGCTTAAGCTTATCTTACAGTACCCTTTTTGGGCTACTGTTTTCTTGAGACTGCTTTTCAGCTTTTCTATAATCAGTTGTGGCAAAAGAGAGTCGATATTAAGGCTTTCGTCGTCCTTTTTACCCTTACGTTTTTTCCGGGGATTCAACTATGTAGCAATCAAGATCTCAAATAGAGGCTTTTCTATTCTCTTTAGCACCCTTCTGCGCTCCTCCGTAGCCTCAGTGTGTGGTTTTTTGCTCTGTCTGTCGATTGGGCAGACGGTCTTCTACAAGGAGTATGCTGCTCCTCCAGGGTGTTGTGGTAGGGATACTTTTCGGTTGTGAGTTTGTCTGTCTTTCCTTGGGTCTACTCTACCAGGCCTGTGGTTTATCTTCGCGGGGAAACCTGTAACCTACACAAGAAAGATGCTTATCGGAAACATATTCGAGGTCGCTACTGCCGTTCTGTGGGGCCTCACGACAGTCTAAAACAAGAGGTTGCTTGCCGGAGGCTTTTCTTCTTCCTCAGGCAGACTTAAGGGGAGACCCTTTTCCCTAAGCGACCTGACGAGCCTTAAGAAGCTCGAAACGTAGGTCCCCTTAGAATTCTTTATACCCGTATTCCTAGCAGCACTCACTTATCTTCTCTTCTGGTATACGTACTTTACAGGAAGGTCCCTTATGGGAGAAAGGGACCGTCGTATGAACCCTCATCGACGACGATAATCTCTCTCCTTAGATGGTTACGTAAGTACGAACTCTACAAGAGGAGTTGCCCAGGGCGCCCTTGAAGTCTTATGAACCTTCCCTCTTTGGAAAAGGAAGGATGGTTCTTTCACGAAATCGCCTGACTCCATGTACTTTACTGATAGAAAGTTTCGAAGTCCACATCCTTACCCATCACCTGGTGTAATAAGGTGTATAAGAGAGGCCCACCTTGTACCAGTTATAGAAAAAATTTGATTCCATGCCGGGCTCCTTAAAGAGAGTCATCTTATGGTTCGTCTTCTTTCCATCGGCCACATCTGCGAAGCGTGACCTGAGTTCCTCATGATAACCCTCATATCTTCTCCTCAGGTTGGCCATGTTTGTACAGGAAGGTCTGAGTTCGTAAAGCGTTCCCCCCTTCTTTCAGAAAGAAATAGGCTTGGAGCGTTTGCGAAAGGAAGTGCTTTCCCCCCAAAGTCTGTCTCCTTCGACGCCTTTTCGTAAAGGCGTGCCATCTCGTCCGGATACGCCCATTCACCCATCTCCCTATAAGAGTTGCAGTTGAGATAAACGAGGCCTTTAGGCCTGCAGAGGGCCATATGCTCACCAAAGGTTTTCGTCCGGATCCACTCACTTTTCTCTGAGATAAAAGAACAACCCTCCAAGCCATCTATCTTCGTAACAGTGCCTGAAAGTCCTTGACCATAGTCCGAACTTCTCCCCATCATCACCGAAGGTGAATAGCTCTGCCCCTTCGTCTCGGCCGTAAAGGTCGTCCTCCTTGAAGCCCAAAGCCACAAAATGGCTGTCGTCCACAAGTGTACAGAGGATGCCTGCCCTAGCCAGTATGGACGGAAAAATGGGGCTCGGATACCTTCTCTGCAAAGAGAGACACCCAAGACCTTCTTCATCCGATTGAGTCCCAATAACTTCTCTCCTCTTGCCTTCTCATTAGAAAGAGAACTAATTCCACAAACCATCTCTTTCTCCTCTTTTGTCACTCCTCCTATTCTCTCCTTTCTTATCCTTTATACTGCATCCCATTTTTGTGAACATTTTTTAAGGTTTCAATTTGTAGAGTTCTATGCAGCATTTCCACTTTTTTATGTGGTATTTTTACTCAAATTCTTCAAGAAAGATATCCCAAACTACTGTGAACATACCTTATCTTTTCTCTGGTTTCTTCTGCCACTTACAATTACTTCCTTCTAGAAAATCTTTCTGTAGGACAAAGTCCATCGCTTCCAGCCATTCCAGACTCCTACTCCTTAAGGACAAATCTCAGTTGATATTCATTCCCCATATCTGTTTCGAACTTACAGCTTGCGAATCTATTTTCCTTTATGATTTTCCTTACAGTCATAATCGCTCATTCTTTCAGTTATTGTAATTTCCCTTTGTTTTTGAAAGTTATAATACCTGCTCCTTCATACTTCAAGAACTTTACAACTGTTCTATCTTTTTCCTAACAGTTCTTCCGTTTTTAAAATCTCTATCTGGATTACCTGTTTATGAAGAGCTTTCTTACCTCCCTGAAGAAATTTACACTTCAGCGATAATAAAGAACCTGGCTAATTTTGTGCTCTCTGCGAATCTCAGCTACAGAGTTAACTCCCTTCAGTCCTTCCAAAACTATTTCATACATCCAAATCCCCTTTTATAGAAATTTTCTCTCTGAAGAGTTGAGTATATCATCCTCTCTAGGACCTTGAAGTTCCAGATGCATCACACTTTTTGCATCAGGGAAATCGTGCATATACACATAATCCCTTTTAAAGGTCTTTACAAATGCCATACCATTCGATTTGGGACTGTAGTATGGAGTCGTACATACCTCAAGACCCATCATGTGGGCAAATTCTATCGTGTCCCTTGCTGTATAGGAAGGAACATTATCACTTCATTGGATTTTGTGAGATAGTCTGTCTATTTTACCAAAAATGGTATTCAATCAATTCTGGTATAAGGTCCTTGACTAATCCGGATGTAATTCCACCTCTATTTGTAATGTAACTTAAAAAGGTATAAATGAATCTTAACCTTTATTCCATCTTCTCCCTTCACTTCTCGGAAGGAAGTGGCCAGAAATCGAAAAGATCCGAATAGCATGACCACATGGGGAATATCATCCCGAGCATGAGGGTGGCCATTGCAAAAATGTCATTGGGATAGGTCATCCCTTCCCCGAAATGCCATTTGCAGAAGGAAAGCAAGGTTTTATAAGCCACAATGCCAATGCCAACAGCAATAAGAAGGTTTATCACCCCACCCAAAAGCCTACCGATTGCCCGGCCAGGCCACATCTCAAATGGTATAAGTATCAAAAGAATGCCAAACACATAGCATATTCCGCATAAAAAACACCTCAAAGGTTCCACTTTTAAGAAATCGATGCACACCAAATTCACCACATACGAGATAACCAAGGCCCCTACTGTGACAAGGAGACCAAAAAGGGGTTGTCCTATTCTCAAAGCACTGAACGGCCAGAAATTAATCATGAGAAAAGAAAAAACGATCACTATTGCCCAAAAATAAAAGGATATGCTGTGCTCCCACAAGAAGGGACCCATAGGAGCCAGGAACTCAAATTTTGCCAAAGGACCTCCCGGTGCATAGAAAGGAACAGGAGCTACTGGAGAAGGATTTACCCCAGTGGGATAGGATAGCATTGCAAAATTAAAGAACTGAAGGATGATCCATCCAATAACATAAGCTACAATCACGGTAAGAAAACCACCGGCCACCGGTGAGAGCTTATTAAATGGCCAAAAACCAAAAGCGAGAGCGATAAAGAAAGTAGTAATAATCGTACACACGGTGTGAAGAACTATATGAGGGAGAAGAACACCTTTACCGAGAAATGCTATTAACCCCTTCGCAGTGAGCACCGCAATTATCCCCACAAGCGTTGTAAGGAGGATTCCTTTAAATGGCTGTGGACTTTCAGGAATTATACCCGCCCTTTTCCAAAACAGCCCTATCACCACAAACATGGGAATGAAGGACATGATCAAATACCCCACTATTCCCGTATACTCCTGAATATTAAAACTCGCCGTGAGAATAAGAGAAGCTACAAGGGTCACAATAAGCACAAAAACCCCCCTCCATGGCTGCCTCTTGGTCCAATCACCTTGAAAACAAAACCCTATTTCTCTCTTCTCTCCCCCCATGTTTCCCTCCTTCCTTAATGTTTGATTTTAACAAAGCCTCTAAAATATCCTTCATCCACTGTTTTATTTACAATATAGCCTAATGTCGCCCCAAAGTCAAAGTATTGGAAGCGTATAAAAATGGCCCGAAGTAAGCTCTGCAATAAATTAAATTTTTCTGAAACATGATTTAAAAAAAATTATTGTTTTTTAGAAGAAAAAGGTGGTAATTATAAAAACGATGAAAAATGAGGAGGCTATAAATGAAGACCATCGTGGTAATGGGCACGTTGGATACGAAAGGGCCTCAGATTAAGTATCTGAAAGAACAGATCGAAAAAAGGGGGCATAGGGTTATACTTATGGATTTAAGCATGGGAAGCGACTCTCCTTTTAAGGCGGATATAACACCTGGAGAGATATTAGCTCGGGTAGGGAAAGACCTAAAAGAGGTCCAGCGCTCACGGGATCGATTTTTCGTTAATCAAGCCATGACTGAAGGGGCGAAAGCGGTTCTTATGGAACTTTTGGCTAAGAAAGAATTGGACGGAGTCATCGCGGTCGGCGGGACCACCATGGCTACTGTCGCTTCTCCCGCACTGCATGCCTTACCTTTGGGGATACCTAAGGTCATAGGTTGTCCAGGCGCACAACCCGCTTATGTAAAAGAGTGGTTTGATGCTTCGGATATCGTGATCATGCAAGCTATTATGGATTTTGCCCATTCGAATGATTTTGTGATGCATAACTTGGAGCTTTTAGCAGGTATCATCTGCGGAATGGTGGAAAACCAAAGGCCTTATGACTCGATAAAATTACCCTATCCTTCGGTTGCCATTACCGAACTTGGGTTCTGCCCCGCGTGTGCCAAAGAAGTACATAGGCTTCTGGAAGAAAAGGGCTTTCATGTGATCTCCTTCCATGCTCAAGGAATAAGCGATAGAGCTATGGATAAGTTGATCGGACAAGGATTATTCGATGGCTTAATAGACATTTGTCCCGCTGGTCTTATAGAGGAAGCTCTTAAAGGGAATAGAGCAGCAGGTTTCGAAAGACTTGATGCTCCTTTAGAAAGAGGCATCCCTGTAGTGCTTGCTCCATGTTGTTTAAACCTCACCGGATGTGGACCTACACGGTTCGAATGGGAGAAATACGCCAGTAGGGAAAAGGTATTGAAAATAGATGCCCTTCGAAGCATGACTCGACTTAATAAGGAAGAACTGCTTCTTTGTGCTAAACTTTATGCCGAAAAACTTAATAAGGCCAAAGGAAAGGTAAGATTTCTTATTCCTCTCAAGGGGTTTTCAGCGATAGATAAGCCTGGAACCATTTTGTACGATCCACAGGAGGACAGGATCCTTATCGACGAACTAAAAAGGCTCATTACAAATCCTAAAGTGGAATTTATCGAGATGGATTGTAACTTAGAAGATCCAGAGTTTGCTTTAGCTTTAGTGCAAAACTTTGAAGAGTTATTTAAAGAAGGAGGGAAATAAGATGGCAAAGCTTCTTTGGATGCCGAGTGAGGAAAGGAAAAAAGAGGCAAAAGTAACTAAATTTATGGATTTTGTAAATAAAAGATATAACCTGAAACTTTCTTCTTACCAGGAACTTTACGATTGGTCCATTCAATATATACCGGAGTTTTGGGAAGCAGTATGGGATTTCTGCAAGGTAAAAGCCCTTAAAAAACCAGAAAAAATTGTAGATGATCTTTCAAAATTTCCAGGAGCAAAATGGTTTATAGGAGCTCGTCTTAACTATTCAGAAAATGTACTTCGAAGAAAAGATGATCATCCAGCCCTTATTTTTTACGGTGAAACTGTTAAAAGGGGGAAAATGACTTATAAGGAGCTTTATGAAAATGTGGCCAAAATGGCAAAGGTCCTAAGGCAACTGGGAGTTGAACGGGGCGATAGGGTGGTAGGATATATTCCGAACTTCATGGAAGGAATTGTGGCCATGTTAGCCTCTTGTAGTTTAGGGGCTATATGGGCTTCCTGTGGGATTGAACTTGGGCCAGACGCAGTAATAGATAGGTTTAGTCAAATTGAACCCAAGGTCCTATTTACGGTTGATGGGTATTTTTATAAAGGAAAAGCCTTTGATGTGATGTCCAATGTAAAAAAGGTAGTGGAAAATCTTCCTTTTCTTCAAAAAGTCATAGTAATTCCCTATCTCAAGGAAAAGCCAGAAATAAGTCCTATTCCTAAAGCTCTCTTTTACCATGAGCTCCTTTCAGGAGAAAAAGTTGACAATATCGAATTCGAGTATCTATCAGCAGATGATCCTCACATCATTTTATTCTCGTCGGGAACAACCGGAAAACCCAAATGCATAGTTCACAGCTTAGGGGGAACTGTAGTCGTACACTTTAAAACCCTCTGCCTCCATTATGACCTTTCCGAAAAAGACGTGATGCTTTTCATCGCTTCTCCCAGTTGGATGGTGTGGAATGTCCAAGTTAGCGCTTTAGCTACAGGTGGCACTTTGGTGCTTTATGACGGAAATCCTTTTTACCCGGATTATGGACGCATATGGGAAATAATCCAAAACGAAAAGGTAACCTTCTTGGGTTGTGGAGCCGGTTTTATTTTGGGGTGTATGCAAGCGGGGATAAAGCCAAAGGAGAAATTCGATCTCTCTTCCCTTAGAACGATATTCCAAAGTGGATCTATTCTACCCGAAGAGGGATTCGAATGGGTTTACACAGCAGTAAAAGAAGACCTTTATTTCAACTCAGGACTTGGTGGCACCGATGTACAAGGAGGCATTATCGAAGGAACCCCTATTCAACCTGTTTATGCAGGACAAATGGCGGGACCTGCTTTAGGTTTTGCCACAAAAGTTTATGATGAAGAAGGAAAACCGATCTTTGATAAACCAGGGGAATTGGTAGTTGAAAAACCTTTTCCTTCGGTTCCTCTTTATTTCTGGGGAGATAAGGACGGTTCTCGATTCATGGAAACTTACTTCGGAATGTATCCCAATATTTGGCGCCATGGCGATTACATAATCCATCATAGTGATACAGGTGGTATGACAGCTTTAGGACGTTCGGATAACATCCTTAAACCAGCCGGAGTAAGAATAGGACCTGCAGAAATTTATAACATAGTAGAAAAAATCGAAGGCATTGAAGACAGTGTGGTAGTAGGACAGTATTACAAAGGAGATCAAAGAATAATCCTTTTTGTAAAATTAAAAGAAGGATTGACTTTAACAGAAGAATTAAAAGAAAAAATCAAAGAAGAGCTTCGAACCAAAGCTTCACCTCGCCATGTACCGGCTAAAATCCTTCAAGTTCCAGATATTCCTTATACTTTTAACTTAAAAAAAGTAGAAAGCGCTGTTTGGAATATAGTAAATGGAAGACCAGTAACTAATAGAGGTGCCATAATAAATCCTTCATGCCTTCAATATTTTGAGAAATTAACACAAGAAGTACTCAAAGGAGATTAAAGATGGGAGAGATAAAATTTGTAGATACCACTTTAAGAGATGGAAATCAGAGTTTATGGGGGGCTGCAGGTCTCAAAGCTGGTATGATCATTTCCATAGCGGAAACTTTTGATAGAGTGGGTTTTAAGGCAATTGACTTTATAAGTAGTATCCATATGGGAATGTCAGTAAGGTACCATAAGGAGAATCCGTGGGAACTCATAAGAGAAGTAAGGAAACGAATTAAAAACACGCCTTTAAGTTTTGGAACTACAGGGAGGCGATTTATCGGTTTCAAACGTATGCCTGATTCCATAATGGAATTAGTTTTCGAAAGAATGGTAGCAAATGGAATACGAAGGATCTGGATTGTTGATGCAGCTCATGAAGTGGAATTTATGTTAAAAGTAGCTAAAATGGCGAAAGACAAAGGTTTTGAAGAAGTAGTAATGGCTTTATCTTTCTCCATAAGTCCGGTACATACGGATGAATTTTATCGGGAAAAGGCAAAAGCACTTGCAGCTTCACCCTATGTGGATACCCTTTATATCAAAGATCAAGGAGGGCTACTCACCCCTGAAAGGGTTAGAACACTCGTACCAGCTATTAAGGAAGTTATAGGTTCTAAACCTCTGGAGTTTCATTCTCACTGTAATACCAACCTCGCTCCCGTATGTTATTTGGAAGCCATTAAATTAGGCATTAACGTCCTTCACACCGCTATCCCTCCCCTTGCTAATGGAACATCTCAACCTTCCATCTTCAACATACTTAATAATTTACCTTCCTTGGCCCCCCACAAGGAGATGAAGGAATATTTGCCTTCTTGGGTAGTAGCTGAAGAAAAATACTTCGCAAATGTAGACCTTCAAGCATTGGAGGAAGTTTCCAAACATTTCTATGAAATTGCTAAAAGAGAAGGGTTACCAGAAGGAAAACCAGAAGAGCATGACGCTTCTTATTACATCCATCAATTACCAGGAGGTATGGTTACAACCCTTAAAAGACAACTTCGGGAAATGAACTTAGAGCATAAATTCGAAGAAGTACTCGAAGAAGTAGTTAAAGTTCGTATGGAACTCGGATATCCAATTATGGTGACACCATTCTCCCAATTTGTAGGAACTCAAGCTACCATGAACATAATTCATAAAGAAAGGTACAAAATAATACCTGATGGAATTATCCAATATGCAGCTGGATGGTTTGGCCCTCCTCCTATGCCAATCGATCCCAATGTTCTTGACAAAATAATGTCCCATCCCAAAGCAAAGGAATATTTCTCTTCGGAAGTTCCACAATTGAGTATGAAAGAAATAAAACAACAAATGAACCTAGGCCCTGATGTGTCCGATGAAGAATTTCTTTTAAGATATACAATGGGTAATGAGGAAGTTGATGAAATGTTAAAAAGTGGGCCTCTTAAAACAACTTATCCATAGGAGGAATAAAATGTTTTTAGTTGTATATGAATTTGTTGTAAAACAAGAAAAACACGAGGAGTATAAGAAAATAACCAAAGAAGTGATAAAGCCTTTTTGGGAGAAAAAAGGATGCAGTTATATAGTGTATCAATCGCAAGAGGATCCCACTAAGTTTCTAAAAATAATGAAATTCCCTGAAGAATCTGTTTTGAAAAAATCGTTATTTGAAAAGGATGAAGAAACCGAAAGAATTGTAGAATTATTTAAAAGTTTCGTAGAAAACCTAAAAAGGTCCGTATACCAAGAAATTATCTAAGGAGGACCATTGTGGCTGATAAAAGTTATGATGCCATCGTTATAGGAGCAGGTCATCATGGGCTCATATTGGGTTGTTATCTTCAAAAAGCGGGCTTAAAAACGGCGATCTTTGAAAGGACACAAAAAGTAGGTGGAAGCGTAACCAGTGAAGAGGGGCCTCTTCCGGGTTTTTTATTAAATCCGTGTGCGAATTGGACGAGGTTTTATTTACATCCTGCCTATAAAGATTTCAATCTTAGAGAAAAGGGACTTGAATATATATTCCCGGAAGAAAACGAAGCCGTAATTTTTGATGATGACACGTGTTTTGTCGGTTATTCGGCTTTTAAGGTAGTTGATCCCATAACTGGAAAAACGGAACTTTCAGAAAGTAATTTGCAAAAAACCTTAGACCAAATAAGAAGATTCTCAAAAAAGGACGCGGAAACGGCTGAAGAACTTTTTAGAAGATATGTAAAAAAGTGGAAAGCAGCAATAGCGGAATACCGGTTTTCTCCTCCTACTCCCTATGGGGAAAAGAACGCACTTGAAAGACTCTGTGACGATCCCAAAGACGGATTTGATCCAGTATGGCAATTTATGACCACTCAACAGTTGGCATATGATCTGTTTGAAAGTGAAGAATTACGAACTCTTTTTATAAGAGCAGCTATGACCTCCTTTGGGGGGGCTCCTCATGATGTAATCGGTTTGCATGGCCTTGTACACGCCTTAGGGCTCGTCCTTTCATGGGAACCGGCGGCAATTGCCAAAGGGGGAAGTCAAAGCATAAGTAATGCCCTGCTTAAAGCCTTCGAAGAGTTGGGAGGTGAGGTACATTTAAACTGTGAAGTCGTTAAACTTTTGCATGAAGGAGGAGTGGCAAAAGGTATAAAGCTCCAAGATGGAACCGAGGTTGAAGCCAAGGTTTTAGTGGCAGGGGATATAAGCGCCCTTCAGGCCCTTCAACTTATCGGAGAAGAATATCTGGACCCTAAAATTGTGAGAAGAATCAAAAATATAAGGTATGACAGACATAACGTAGTTTGGGCTGTTTTTGCATTACATGAACTCCCAAAGTACAAAGCCTCTTCATTTAATCCTGACTGCGAAAGAGCCCCGCGAACTTACCTGTGTCCCAAAAACTCCGATTATTTGGCTAACCTTTATCTCTCAGAAATTTACATAAAAGGTATAGCCTCTAAACTATACATGTTCCTTGGCCCAGATAGCATCTGGGATAAAAGCCGAGCCCCCGAAGGCAAACACGTTATTGGCATAGAGGAATTTTCTGCGCCAGTTCGTTTCTTTAGTCCTTCTCAGTGGCAAGAACTTAGAGTAAGGTTCCAAAAGGAAATCATAAAACAATGGCAAATTTATGCTCCTAATATGCAAGAAGATAACGTAATTGCTTGTCGTATTTACACTCCTTATGACATATTTAAATTACATCCTAATATGCACGAAGGTTCTATAGCATGTGGAGATATGATAATTTCGCAATTAGATAGATTCAGACCTATTCCTGAAATGTCATCGTATAGAACTCCCATAAAAAATTTCTACCTTTGTTCTTCAGCTACTCACAATGGAGTGGGAACGGGGAGAGGATGTTCTTACAATTGTTTTCAAATCATATGTAAAGATTTTGGGTTACGAATAACTCAATGAAAGATAGAATAATTAAGATCCATTATTTCTTCCCAGGTAATGAAACGAAGGAAGTCACATTGCAAGAGGCAAAAAAATTCCTGAATGAACTTTATAATTCTCCTCCAGGTGGGTTTGCTATTGATATAAAAACAAGAAAGCTCATTCGCGAAATAAGTGACGAGGTAGAAGAAATTTTAATAATCTACGGCATTGCTGAAGGGGGATAAAACATGTTTGGTTGGAAGGGGAAAATTTTAAGGGTTAACCTAAGTACCGGGGATTATGGGATTGAGAATTTGAGGGAGGACTTAATAAGGGATTTTTTAGGCGGAAGAGGTATTGGGGTGAGGATATTCTATGAAGAAGTATCTCCCAAGGTCGACCCTTTGAGCCCTGAAAATAAGTTAATTTTTTGTACTGGTCCTTTAGTGGGTACAGGAGTCCCGGCAGGAGGGAGGGCTATAGTTGTTTCAAAATCGCCTTTAACAGGAGCAATTGCTAATCCGAACGCGGGAGGGTATTTTGGGGCTTATTTAAAATATGCTGGTTATGATTTTTTAATTATCGAAGGAAAAGCTCCTGAACCGGTGTACCTACTTATAAAGAATGAGATGGTAAAAATAAAGCCCGCTTCGCACATTTGGGGGAAACCGATCAGTGAGGCCGAAAAAATCATAAGAAAAGAAGAGGGGGAAGGCGACCCGTGGAAGGAAAACGTTTTAAGTGTGGCTCTTATCGGACCTGCGGGGGAAAACCTGGTTAAGTTCAGTAGCATCATCTGTGACGGAGGAAGGACCTTTGGCCGATCGGGACTCGGAGCGGTTATGGGTTCAAAGAACCTTAAGGCCATTGCAGTGAAAGGAACGGGGAAAGTGGAAGTAGCTGACCCAAAGGGGTTAAGAAAAGCGGTTCTGGATTTTTTAAGGGAGGCAAAAGAAAACGGTTGGCTCGAAAAACGATCCCGTTGGGGAACATGGGAATTACCAGCTCGGGCTCAAGCCACGGGAACCCTTGCAGCTTTAAACTTTCAACGAAATTATCTGGAAAGTTTTAAATTTTTCGAAAACCCAGCGAATTTGAGAGATAGGATTTGGGTAAGAGATGAAGGGTGCTTCGGCTGCCCTTTTCGCTGCGGTAAAAAGACAAAAATCTCCGATCCTGATCATCCCGGCTTGAGTAAAGGCCCCGAACACGAAAGTATAGTTTTGCTTGGATCTAATTGTGGTATAAGCGATCTTGTGGCTATATGGAAGGCTAATTACCTCTGTAATGAACTAGGAATGGATACAATTACCGCTGGAGCTACTATTTCTTGCGTGATGGAACTTTATGAGAAAGGTTACATCAAAGAAAGTGAAATTGGGTTTAAATTAAACTTTGGCAACATAGAAGGTACTCTAGAACTATTAAAAGCGACCGCTTTTCGTGAAGGCTTTGGCGCAATTCTTGCAGAGGGTGGATATGAAGTAGCAGAAAAATACGGACATCCGGAACTTTTTATGGGATCTAAAAAACAAGGCCTACCCGCGTGGCATCCTCAGGGACGAATCGAAGCTGCTCCGATAATGGGATTGCAATATGCCACAAGTAATGTTGGCGCATGTCATACAAGATCTACTTTAGTCTTTTATCCTGGCCAATCTAAGTTTAAATCTCTTATAGAATGGACAATACATTATCAAGATTTCATAAGCGCTATAGACTGTTGTGGTTTATGTTGGATCATCTACCATGGACCCTTATGGGAAGAAAAACCAAAGGAATGGCTAAAATTAGTGACAGGAATCGACTACTCAGAAGAAGAACTATTATCCATTGGAGAAAGAGTTTGGAATTTAGAACGTCTTTTTAATTTAAAGGCAGGATTCAGTCGTAAAGATGATAGTTTACCTCCTCGAATGTATGAAAAACTCATTTTGGATAAAGGATATGCTGTTAATTTGTCTCAAATGTTGGACGAATATTATCGGCTTAGAGGATGGGATTCAAACGGAATCCCAACGGAAGCAAAGATTAGTGAACTTGGCCTTAAAGATTTTAAAATAAAAAAGGATGAAAAATGAAAGCTATTGTAATAGATTATAAAAAATGTTCAGGATGTAAATTATGCGAAGTCGCATGCTCATTAAGACATACTAAAAGCATAGAGCTTGAAGCATCAAGAATAAGAGTATTTATAAGCGAAGAAATCTGCATTCCTGTTATCGCTGGTTCTTCTATCGAAATACCTTGTAAATCAAATATTGCAATTAAAATTAACAATGAAAAAATAAGCGGATGTATCTTGTGTCGTATTTCTTGTCCAAACAAATCCATATTTAAAGAACCGGAAACTCATGAACTGCTTCAATGCGACTTCTGTGGAGAATGTGTCCAGTGGTGCCCTTCAGGAGCTCTTACATTTTAACTCTTAGTTGACTTTTTAAATTTGTAATAATCTTCCAAATTTTGTTTTGTTTAACGCTTAAAAGATACTCCAAAAAATTTTGGGTACAGGGGGATAAAGTTTTATTTTTGGGCAAAAATATGTGTACTTCATATTTCAAGTTAACACCTTTAATTTTTATAACTTTTAATTCTTTATTTCTTAACTCTTTCATAACGCAAATTTCTGGCAAAAATGTAAATCCTTTGCCTTTTTTTACAAGATCTTTTATAAATTCTATATTATCTGATTCTATAATTATATTTGGTTGAATTTTTAATTTTTCTAGCTCTTTTAAAAGAATGTACCTAGTAGCACTTTTTTCGTCTTTTATGATAAGAGGAATTTCTGTTAATTGTTGAGGAAAAATCTCTCTTTTTCCCTCAAAAGTAGCATTATAAGAACCAACCAAAAGTAATTGTGATGTAGTAAAGAATATGGATTTTATTTCATCCTCAGGGAAATACACCTTACCAGCCACTACTAGATTATAGTTTTTGTTTAATAGTCTTTCTATCAATTCAAGACTACTACCTTCATCACATTGAAATCTTATATTCGGATGTTTTTCCATAAAACTCGACAATACTAAAGGCATCAAATGATCCCATAATGGGCTAACTGCACCAATTTTAATTAAACCTAATCCTGCTTTGTTGAACTCATCTACTTTTTTTGCCAATTCGGAAAGCGTAGCGAATATATTTTCGCAATATTCAAAAACTATTTTCCCAAGCTCGGTGAGATGGAATTCCTTCCCTCTCTCAAAAAGTTTACTCCCCAATTGGCTTTCCAACGTTTTGATTTGCATAGAAATAGCAGGCTCTGTGACGAAAAGCTTTTTAGAAGCTTTTGAAAGGTTCCTCTCTTTTGCTACTACAAAAAACGTGTAAAGGAAATTTAAATTTATTTGTCTTAAATTCATGTTTTAAAATTTTTTGATTTTTGGGAAACACAGAAAGGTATGTCTTCGTTTAATAAACGTGCACACTTCCCTTGTGGAACTAACAAAGAACTTTCTCTCAATTTTGGTAAAGTCGGAAGGAGAAAAACCAAAAGACTCACCTGTATTTTGTTTTTACCGCATCAAATTTTAACCTTGGTGCCTGGAGCGGGCCTCGAACCCGCACGGGGTGAAAACCCCAAGGGATTTTAAGTCCCTTGCGTCTGCCAATTCCGCCATCCAGGCCTTCTAAAGTTTAATTTTCCTCTTCCTCTTAAAGGTGTCAAGTATCCTTTTTAAGTTTTTGAGCCTATGGTATGAATCTTGCTTAAATCTCCAAAGGAGGAGGGGCTATGAGTCTGGTGAGTATAGTTATTCCGTTCAAGGACAACTGGGAATATACGGAACTTTGTCTCGAGTCGATTTTTAAGTATACAGAACCTCCCTATGAGGTCGTTTTGGTGGATAATGGTTCAAGGACTTCTTGGTGGGAAGAACTCCTCAAACTTAAGAACGAACACCCAGAAGTGGATTTAAAGTACATAAGGTCCGAGGTAAACCTGGGTTTTGCCGGCGGTTGTAACCGGGGTATCGAGCTTTCAAGGGGTGATTTTGTGGTCATTTTGAATAATGATACCATCGTAACCCCCGGATGGCTTCCCGGGCTTTTGAGAGTTTTTGAAAAAGAACCAAAGATGGGAATCACCGGGCCTCGGAGTAATTACGTAGCTGGTCCCCAAATGGTAAGGGATTGTCCTTTGTACTTTAAAAATCCCTCGGAGGTGGATCTGGAAAAACTTTCCCTCTATTCGGAAAGTTTTAAAAGGGAAAAGGAAGGGCAATATGTAAAGCAGGATTATGTTATTGGCCTTTGTATGTGCATAAAGAGGGAAGTAATAGAAGCTATTGGCGGTTTTGACGAGAGGTTTTTTCCCGGAAATTTTGAGGATGATGATTTTTGCTTAAGAGCGAAACTCTGCGGTTTTGAAATAGCTATCGCTTGTGACACCTTCTTATACCATTTTGGGGAAAAGACCTTTGAAGGGGAAAGATTTGATTATAAAAGGACACTTTTAGAGAACCTGAAGCGCTTTATCGAGAAATGGGGAATAGATCAAGTCCATTATAAAAGCGATCTATATCGTAAAGTTCTCGAAAGAAGATTAATACCGGAGGATAAGCTGGTTTTTCCACTTTTCAAAGAGAAGCCTTCTCTATTGCTCGAATGGAACCAAAAGGGGGAGCACATTCTGAGTTATTTAGTCAAGCATCTCCGCCTCAAATCCTTGCCCCTCATTCTCCTAACAAAAGAAGAACCCGAAAAAGTCATTACCAAGGTCGAAGAGCTTTTAAAAAACTTGCATGTTTTGGATGATCCCGACATAGATATCACCATTTTCCAAGGAGAGCTCTCCGAGGTCTTAAACGGACTTAAGGGTAAGTTTTATCTGTTTCAAAAATTGGAGAGTGAAAATTCCATCCAACCCCAACAACCCCAGGTGATTCGGGTATTTATTTAAGCCTTCAAGGCTTCTTCGAAAAGCCCTTTGAGGATTTTAGCCCTTTCTTCGGATAAAGTCCCCTTTCCTAAGGCTATAGGTATAGTCTGAAGGCCCAAGGAGGCATAAAGCTTAAAAACCTGAGGATCCTTTTGCCCCAAAGCCTCAAGGTGTTTCTTTATAACCGTTATATCCCCACGGGCGATGGGGCCGGTTAGGCAAGTGGGAAGCCCTATGTTTTGGATATTCTTTAGAGTTCCCCAGATCAAAGGGAGTAATAACCTGCTGCCCTCCTCCTTCCCTATACCTATAAAATCAAGGAGCTTAAGGGCCACCCCCACAAGGGCCACAAGATAGTTACTGGCAAAAACAGCTGAAGCGTGATAAAAAACCTTCCCCTCAGGAGGCACAAAGACATAAGAACCGCCCAAATCAAGGGCCATTCTCTCAAGTAAAGTTCTTAACCCCTCAGAAGAAGCCTCAATCCCAAAGACCGAACCAGTTATGTTATTTATGGCCTGATCTATGGTGGCAAAGGCTTGACATGGGTGAAATGAACCGACTTCTGCCCCCCTTTTCCGAGCTCCTTCAAGGACATCAAGGGAGAGAGCCCCACTTGCATGAACCACTTTATGCCCCTCCTTCCAAGGAAGAGAAGCCACAACTTCTCCGATCACATCATCAGGGACGGTAACGAATATAAGCTCAACCTCCTCCAGGAGGGCCTCAGGGCTTTTAAAACCCTTCGTACCTTTTACGTGATGAACAAACCTCCTTATGCTCTCCTCGCTTCTGCTTGAAACGCCAATGACGTTATAACCTGCTTCTTTTAACTTTACCGCAAGAGCGGTCCCGACTCGCCCTGCTCCTATGAAGCCTATTTTTATCGACATAAGGACCTCCTTTTTCGAAATTGTAACGAGGAAAAAGGTTTGTTTAAATACTCCTATGAGAGAAAAAATCCTCACATTGATAGGTGCTTCTTCAGCCATCTTCTGGCCCGGGAGTTTTGTATTTGGACTTCCAGGAGTTATGGCACCCTATTGGATGGAGAAATTGGGGATAAGTAAAACCGAACTTGGAAATACCCTGTTTTTCCTCCTCATCTCCCTTGGCATATTCATGTTCCTTGTAGGAAAGTGGCAAAAGAAACTCGGTTTTTCCAAGATCATAGCTTTGGGGATATCACTCAACGCTTTCGGCCTCTTTTACCTCTACTTGGTGAACTCCCCTTTGGGGCTTTTTTCCTGGGCATTTCTCATGGGAACGGCCTCCTGCTTCGTCTATATACCGGGGATTACGGTGGTACAAAGGGCATTTCCCGAACGAAAAGGGCTTGTATCGGGAATAGTCAATATGGTCTTTGGATTATCAGCAGCCATAATGGCTCCGATCTTCCGACTCTTACTCCAAAAATGGGGTTACGAGAATATGATCCTTCTGCTTTCAGGCCTCACCTTAGGATTTGGCCTTTTTGCTTCAAGCTTGATAAAGGAACCTAAAGAAACAAAGCTTATACCAAGACTTGGGGGTTTTTCCTTAAGGCCGAAAGAGGCCTTAAAGACCTCTTCCTTTTGGCTCATATGGACCATCTGGGCCCTTCAAGGAGCAGCGGGAATCAGCCTGGTGATGTTCTTGGTACCTTTTGGGCTTTCTTTGGGATTCCAGATGAAAGAGGCGGTCTTCCTGCTCTCCAGTTTTAATCTGGCCAATGGAGTCAGCCGTTTAATCTCGGGATTCCTATCGGATATGGTAGGCCGAAGACCCGTAATGGGCCTTTCTTTTTTGGTCTCGGGATTGTGCTATTTCCTTTTGCCCAAAGGTTTTTCTCCCCTCGGAACGGGTCTTCTGTGTTTGGGAATAGGCTTTGCTTTTGGGACGCTCTTCTCGGTCTCTGCCCCATTGGTATCAGACTATTTTGGGTTTGAACATTTCGGAGCCATTTTCGGGCTCATCTTCACCGCCTATGGATTTTTGGCCGGTTTACTCGGCCCCTGTTTGAGCGGTTATCTGTTGGACCTTTGGGGGAATTATGGGTATGTGTTTTATTGTTTGGGAGTCTTTTCGATGGTGGCTTCACTACTTATGGTTTTCTTAAAGAAACCAAAAATTTAAAAGATGTTGATTTTAAGCATCGAGACATCCTGTGACGATACCGGCTGTAGCGTCTTCAAGGGGCCAAGGGAGGTATTGTCTTCGGTCGTCTCCTCCCAGGAAGAAGTCCACCGAAAGTATGGGGGCGTTGTGCCCGAACTTGCTTCAAGGCGCCATCTGGAAAACATAGTCCCAGTAATAAAGATGGCCTTAGAAGAAGCAAAGGTTGAACTTCCTCAAATAGAGGCCGTGGTGGCCACGCGAGGACCGGGGCTTCCGGGATCGCTTTTTGTGGGCTTCATGATGGCCAAGGCCATAGCCTTCGCCTTAAAGGTCCCCTTTGTGGGCGTAAACCATCTGATGGGGCATCTTCTGGCGATCTTTTTGGAAAAAGAAGTGGAGTTCCCCTTCATAGGATTGGTCGTATCCGGAGGTCATACCTCCCTTTATCTGGTCAAAGGTTTTTTGGAATACGAACTTCTGGGCGAAACCATGGACGATGCAGCCGGAGAGGCCTTCGACAAGGTGGCGTCTTTATTCGGTCTTCCTTACCCAGGAGGCCCCATAATCGATAAACTCTCCCTCACGGGCGACCCCAATTTTGTAAATTTCCCAAGACCCATGTTAAACGAGGGACTCTCCTTCAGTTTCAGCGGGCTTAAAACCGCCGTTAAACATCTCATCTCCACTAATCCTTCCGTTTTAAATAGAACCTCCGACGTTTTGGCCTCCTTTCAGGAAGCGGTGTGTGACGTTTTGGTCACCAAAACCCTAAGGGCAGCAAGCCTTTTTAAGATAAAAAGGATCGTACTTTCCGGCGGAGTGGCTTCTAATAGGAGATTGAGGGAGAAGTTCCTCCAAGAAGGGACAAAGGGAGGCTTTGAGGTCTATTTCCCTTCGCCCAAGTTCTGTACCGATAACGCGGCCATGATCGCTTTGGCAGGATATGAGTTACTCAAAGCAGGAAGGAGGGACTCCTGGGATACGGGGATACTGCCCCGTTGGCCTTTGGGAAAGCTTTAAAGGATGTTTGACCTTAAAGGGCTTTTAAAAGAGGCCAAAAGCTCAGGCATAAGACCTAAAAAATCGTTGGGCCAGCATTTTCTCATAGACCCAAATTATGTGAATAAGATCCTTAAAGAATCAGGGGTAACCTCCGAAGATACGGTTTTGGAAGTAGGAGCAGGGCTTGGGGGTCTGACCTTTCCCCTTTCCCTTAGGGCAAAAAGGGTTATCGCCGTTGAGATAGACGATAAACTGTGCGAGTTTTTGAAACAAAGAGCCTCCGATTTACCCATTGAACTCATTCAAGGCGACATTTTGAACGTGGACTTAAGGGAGTTGTATCAAAAATACGGTCCGCTTAAGGTCTTGGGAAACCTCCCCTATAACTTGTCGGTCCCCATTTTGTTTTACCTTCTGTCCTTTTGGGAGCTTCTTAAGGATTTGACCCTCATGTTTCAGAAGGAGGTGGCCGAAAGGATCGTCTCTCCTCCCGGAGGGAAGGCTTACGGGGCATTAAGCGTCACGGTAAGGACCCTCTGTGAACCAAAGTTCCTCTTCAAAGTGCCTCGGGGGGCCTTTTGGCCTCCTCCGGAGGTGGAAGGAGGGGTGGTGTTTTTCCAGTTGCACAAAAATCCCAAAGGGGATATAGAAACTCTAAGGCGTTTTGTGACAAGGATCTTTTCCAAGAGGAGAAAGACCATCCTAAACGCCCTGGTGGAGACCGGATTCGGAAAAAGGGAGGAAATGAAAGATCTGCTTTTGAATATGGGGATCGATCCGAGAAGAAGGCCCGAGACTTTGGGGGTTGAGGATTTTTTGAACCTCTATAAGAAGTTGGAGGAGAAGAGGTGTTAAAAAGGCCGAGGCGCTTAAGGGAAAATCCCGTCCTGAGGGAGATGGTTCAGGAAACAAGGCTCTCCCTTAAGAACCTCATTTACCCCCTTTTCGTTAGGCCTGGAAGGGGGATAAAGGAGGAGATCCCCTCCATGCCGGGCCAGTTCCGTTACTCCGTAGATATGCTCATCCGAGAAGTGGAGGAGGCCTTCCGATTGGGAATATCGGCGATTTTGCTCTTTGGCATTCCGGAGAGAAAGGACGAGATCGGCTCTGAGGCTTGGAATCCCCAGGGGATCGTCCAAAGGGCCATCGGAGCCATAAAGGAGAGATTGCCCGAGGTATTGGTCATCACGGACGTGTGTCTTTGCGAGTACACCAGTCATGGCCATTGTGGAATCCCCAAGGGTTCCAGGATCTTAAATGATCCAACCCTGGAGCTTCTCGCTCTTACAGCCCTCTCTCACGTTCGAGCAGGGGCCGATATGGTAGCCCCCTCGGATATGATGGACGGTAGAGTCAGGGCCATTCGGGAAGCCCTGGATAGGGAGGGTTATTCCCACATCCCCATAATGGCCTATTCGGCCAAGTATGCCTCCTGTTTTTATGGGCCTTTTCGCGAGGCTGCCGAATCTCAACCGAAGTTCGGTGACCGGGCCTCCTATCAGATGGATCCGCCAAACGCGAGGGAGGCCTTGAAGGAGATGAGCCTTGATGTGGAGGAAGGAGCTGATATCTTGATGGTAAAACCCGCCTTACCCTATTTGGATATAATAAGGCTTGCCAGGGAGAGGTTCGATTTGCCTATTGCTGCTTACTGCGTCTCGGGGGAATACGCCATGATTAAAGCCGCCTCTTCTCTTGGGTTTTTGGACGAAAAAAAGGCCATCTACGAGGTACATACGGCCATAAAAAGGGCGGGAGCCGATCTCATCATAACCTATTTTGCCAAAGACTTGGCAAAGACAATAGGATGAAAGCGGAACTTCGTCTTTTAGCTTGGGAACTCACTGAAAGATGCAATTTAAAGTGCAAACATTGCCGAATGGATGACCACACCGAAGATGAACTTTCCCTTAAGGAGGCCCTTTCTTTAATTGATCATCTCTCCCAATGGGCAAGCCCGACCCTCATTTTAAGCGGTGGTGAACCCCTTTTAAGGGAAGACCTTTTTGAGATAATCCAATACGCTACCGAGAAGAACTTAAGGGTTGTTCTTGCCACCAATGGAACTTTACTCAACGAAGAATCGGTCAAAAAACTGAAAAAATCGGGCGTAAAAAGGGTTAGCATAAGCCTTGACTTCGCCCAAGAGGAGAGACATGACGAATTTCGCGGGGAAAAGGGAGCCTTCAAAAAGGCCCTGGAAGGGTTGAATTACTTGAGGGAGAACGGACTTCCCTTTCAAATAAATATGACCCTCACTAAGGAAAACCTTTCGGAACTCGATCCTCTCTTAGGTTTGGCCAAACAAAAGGGAGCAGAAGCTTTTCACGTTTTTTTCCTGGTCCCTACGGGTATAGGTCGGACCTTAAAGGGAAAGGAGCTTTCCCAAGAGGAATATGAGAATACCCTTCATCTCCTTTATGAAGAGATGAAAAAGAACCTCATTGAGATAAAGCCCACTTGTGCCCCCCATTTTATGAGGATCCTCATTCAAAAAGGGGAGAACTTGAAGGGTTTTGGAAGAGGGCCTTTTCACACCTTTTCCAGGGGTTGCCTTGGCGGAATAAGCTTTTGTTTCCTTTCCTCCCAAGGAGAGGTGAAACCCTGTGGCTATTTTGAGCTCTCCTGTGGGTCCATAAGGGAGAAACCCTTAAGGGAGATTTGGGAGACCTCTCCGATTTTTTCCCTTTTAAGAGACCCGAATAAGCTTAAGGGGAAGTGCGGAAGGTGTGAGTATAAATTTGTCTGCGGAGGATGCAGGGCAAGGGCCCTTTCTTTGAAAGGGGATTTTTTGGAAGAAGAACCAAATTGTTCTTATGAGCCAAAATTTAATTAAGCCCTTTCAAAAGCTCTATCTGATCGACGGAACCTCTTACCTATATAGGGCCTTTTTCGCCCTTCCCCGCCTTTCGACCTCCAAGGGTTTTCCGACAAATGCCATTTTCGGCTTCACCTCCATGCTTCTTAAGCTCTTACGAGAAGAAAGGCCCGAGGGATTGGCGGTTGTGTTCGATGGGCCAAAACCCAGCTTTCGAAAGGACCTTTTTGCCGATTATAAGGCCCAAAGGCCCCCTGCCCCTCAGGATCTTAAGCTTCAAATCCCCTATGTGAAGAAGATCCTTGAGGCCATGAGGATCCCCATTTTGGAGTTGGAAGGATTTGAGGCCGATGACGTGATAGCCACCCTGGCCGAAAAGGCCAAAGAAGAAGGGTTGTCGGTGGTCATCGTATCGGGAGATAAGGATCTGCTTCAAATCCTCTCAGAAGAGGTTACCCTCCTTGACACCATGAAAAACGAACGTTTTACCCCGGAAAAGGTCAAGGAAAAATTTGGGGTTTCGCCCGAACAAATCCCCGATTTCTTGGGCCTGGTGGGGGATCAATCGGATAACATACCGGGTATCGAGGGCATAGGACCAAAAACCGCCCAGGCGCTTCTTGAGCGTTACCCTTCCCTTGAGTCCATTCTGGAAAACCTGGATCAAATACCCGATTCGCTCCTTAAGCCCTCTCTTAAGGAAAAACTCCGCAAAGCGGGAAACCAGGTCCTTTTAAATAAAAAGCTGGCTCAAATAAGAAGGGACCTTCCCCTCCAGATAAAGTGGGAGGCCTTTCTGCTTGGTCCCTGGGATGAGGAGAAGCTAAAACAAATTTTTGAGGAACTGGAGTTCCGAAAGTTTTTGAAGGAACTCTTTCCTCCGCCAAAAGTGGAACGTCCTTCCTCCAAGCTATTGGAAAACGAAGAGGAGATCTCTCAAACCTTAGAAAGGCTCAAAGGGAAAGAGCTCGCCTTTTGCCTTTATGCTTCCGGAGAAGACTTAATCCTTCAAAAACCGATGGGGATCTCCCTTTATAACCCCGAAGAAGGGGCCTTTTTTGTCCCACTCAAGGAAGAAAAGGATCTGGAGAAATTTCGGGGACTTTTGGAAAGCTCTCCCCTTTTCCTTCATGATTCTAAATCCCAGATAAGGCTCCTCCTTAAAGAAGGATACAGGATCTCAAACCTTCTGGGCGATACCGCCTTGATGGCTTACCTGCTTGACCCAGAGGCGAGGGACTACAGTTTAAGGACGCTTTTCTCCAAATACCTCTCCCTGGATTTGGGACCTTTAAGGGAGTTGACGACTACGAAGGGTTTAAAAAAGGCCTCTCTCCTGGAGATGAGGGATCTCACTTGTCAAGAGGCCTTTGGCATATGGGAGCTTAAGGAGAAACTTCTGCCAAAGATAGAAGAAGAAGGGCTTAAAAGGCTTCTTTATGAGATTGAGCTTCCCCTTGTAGAACTTTTGGCCCAGATGGAATTATGGGGTGTCAAGATCGATCCGGAGATCCTAAAGGAGTTATCCCAGGAACTCCAAGGACGATTAAAGGAGCTCGAGTCCCGAATCTGGAACTTGGCGGGGGAAATCTTCAACCTCAACTCCCCTCAACAAGTGGGGAGGATACTATTTGAAAAGCTCAAACTCCCTCCTCTCAAACGGACCCCCACCAAAGCCTATTCCACCGACACGGAGGTCTTAGAGGCCCTTTCTGCCTTTCACGAACTACCAAGTCTTTTATTGGAACATCGAACCCTTAGCAAACTCAAATCCACTTATGTGGACGCGCTGCCGAGGCTTATCCATCCCTTAACAGGAAGAGTCCATACCTCCTTCAACCAGATGGGGACCGCTACGGGAAGGCTCTCTTCTTCGGAACCCAACCTTCAAAACATACCGATCAAAGGGGAACTGGGGGAGCGGATCCGACGGGCCTTTAAGGCCGAGGAAGGATGGCTTCTCCTTTCGGCGGATTATTCCCAGATCGAATTGAGGATCCTGGCCCATTTGTCGGAAGATGAGGTACTGAGTGAGGCTTTTATAAAAGAGAGGGATATACATGCCGAAACGGCCTCCCTTATCTTTGGGGTGCCCGAAGACCATGTCACGCCCGAGATGAGGCGACAGGCCAAGGTGGTAAACTTCGGGATCATTTACGGCATGACACCCTTCGGGCTTTCCAAGGAGCTTGGGGTCGAACCCGAAATCGCCAAGCGTTTCATCGAGGATTATTTCCGTAAACATCCAAAGGTCAAAACCTTCATCAACCGGACCATCGAAGAGGCCAAAAGAAGTGGCTTTGTGAGAACCATGTTTGGAAGAAAAAGGCAGGTCCCATGGCTTTTAAGGGGGAAGGGGAGCGAAAAGCAACTGGGTGAAAGGATCGCTATAAACACGCCCATTCAGGGGAGTTGTGCGGATATTATCAAACTGGCCATGTTAAAGATCTGGCAGGAGATAAAGGAGAAAGGCCTTTCCGCCAAATTGATCCTTCAGGTCCACGATGAACTTCTTTTAGAGGTTAAGGAGGAAATGGCCGAGGATCTGGCCAAAAGGGTTAAGGAGATTATGGAAACGGTGGTCTCTTTAAGGGTACCCCTTAAGGTGAACGTGGGAATCGGGAGAAGTTGGGGTGAGATTCATTAGGTTCTCTCCAGGGGAAAGAAAGCTACTTCTTTGCCTCATAGATCTTCTTGCCCTCAATTTAGGGCTTATGGCGGGGCTTAGTCTTAGGCCCGAATACCCCTTTTCTTTTGACCTTTTCAAAAAACACCCTCTCTGGTTCGCCCTTCCGAGCTTGGTGTGGCTACTTTCAAGTTGGGCATTGGACCTTTACGAAGGGGAAGTGAGCTTTTCCTTACCCCGTTTGGTCAAAAGGCTTTTTCTCTCTGCGGTTTTTACCTTTTCCTTTCTTCTTCTTGTCCCCTATCTCACTCCGCCCTTACCCCAAAGAAGGCATTTGGTATATGGAGCTTTTGGAATTTTTCTGCTCTTTATATTCGGCGGGAGGATTATCTGCTGGTTTTTACTTCGCCACCCCTCCTTCTGCCGACGTCTTCTTGTGGTTGGAATTGGTAAGGGGGCCGAGGCGCTTTTTCACCTCCTAAAAGAAGCTTCTAATCCCTCTTACCAATTGATAGGCTTCTTGAAGGAAACCGAAGACCCAAACCCACCAGAAGGCCGGCTTTTCCCAGTTCTTGGCTCCCTCAAAGAGTTAAAGGAAATAGCCCTGAAAGAAAAAGTAGACACCCTTGTCCTTGCCCCCGAAGGAAAAATGGCTGGCGAGATCATCCAAGATCTTCAGGATCTATTGGAACTTGGGATAAGGATCATCCCCTTGCCCCATTTGTTTGAGGAGATAAGCGGAAGGATACCCATCGAGCTAATAGGGGAGAGTTGGCTGGTGAGCCTTCCGCTTGATCATCCCTTAAATCGACCTTTGCATAGAGCTATAAAGAGGGGCTTTGATATAATCTTGGCCTCCTTGGGGTTAATCTTCTTTTTGCCCCTTTTGCCCTTTTTGGCCCTTCTGATTTACCTTGATCATCCTGGTCCCATCTTTTATACCCAGTTAAGGGTCGGAAGAAACGGAAGGCTTTTTAAGCTTTATAAGCTTCGATCCATGATCCCCGAGGCCGAAAAAAAAGGCCCCCAATGGGCTCAAAAAAACGATCCAAGAATCACCAGAATAGGGCGCTTTCTGCGAAGGACACACCTTGATGAGTTTCCCCAATTGTTCAACATCATAAAGGGCGACATGAGCGTGGTTGGGCCAAGGCCTGAAAGGCCCGAGTTCGTAGAAGAACTCAGTAAGGAAATACCCTTCTTCCGGCTAAGACACATGGTCAAACCCGGCATGGCTGGATGGGCCCTGGTAAAATACGGGTATGCCGCTTCGAAGGAAGACACCTTGTTTAAACTCCAATACGACCTCTATTACATAAAAAACTGGTCCTTGTGGTTGGACATTGTTATATTATTAAAAACGGTATTAGATGCAGTGACCCTTCGCGGTCGCTGATGAAGGTAATTGTCACCAAAAAGGAAGACCGAACCGTTCTGGAATGTCCTTTCTGTCGGGAGATTCACGAGATCTGTACTGATTCGGAGGCCTTCTTTAAAAGGATGGAAGAGCGCTTTTCCCAAAGACATGCCTTATGTTCCCAAAAAGAATCGAAAGCCCTTCAAATCCAGCAAGGGACCCTTTTCCCGGTAGAGGTAAAGGTTTCGGGGAAAAGGGGGTCTAAGAAAGGAGGGAGAAGATGAAAGAAGCGCACCACTTGAAGGAAGGAGAGGTAATCCTTTTGGATGGGGAGCTTTATAAGGTGGTAGGCCTTACCCGCCACAGCGGAAAAGCCCAATTCGGAGGGGTGATCAAGGCGACTTTAAAACACATGAGGACCGGCAAAATCAGCGAACATCGGTTTTCGCCCGAAGATCGGGTCGAAGATGTGCACTTGGAAAGAGTTGAGATGGAGTTCCTTTACCTTGACAAGGAGGAGGTGGTCTTCATGGATCCCCAGACCTTTGATCAGGTCTCCCTTCCCAAAGGGGCAGTGGAGGCCTATCTGCCGTTTTTAAAGGAAGGATCAAAGGTCAGGGTGGAGCTTTACAATGGCGTCCCCGTAGGACTTGATTTCCCTAAGACTGTGGTCTTAAGGGTCGAATCAACGGGCTCAGGCGTAAGAGGACAAGTCGATAACACCTGGAAAGAGGCCACCCTTGAAAATGGCATGACCATCATGGTCCCTCAATTCATAGAAACGGGGGACCTGGTGGTCGTGGATGTGGAAAGACATGAGTATGTGGATCGCGCCAAGAAGGCTTAACGCCTAAGGTTCACCACCTCCCCGAGCATGTCATCGGTTGTTGCTATCACGCGGGCATTCGCTTGAAAGGCCCGTTGATAAATGATGATTTTGGTAAATTCCTCAGCCAAATCCACATTTGATTGTTCAAGGCTATTAGGTACTATAGTTCCTAATCTGCCACTTCCAGGCGTACCGATCAGGGGCTCACCACTTCTTGGCGATTGAAGATAAAGATTGCCACCCCTTTTGGTCAACCCCGAAGGGTTCACAAATTTCGCAAGGACTACTTGGTAAAGGGGTTTAGTCTGTCCATTAGTGTAACGTCCATAAATAAGGCCATTTGTCTCTACGGTAATGCCTTCAAGGAACCCTGTGGGATAACCATCTTGATATTGGTAAAGCGTTGAGAAATCAGCAGCATATTGGGTGCTCTTTGCCACATGGGGGTTAAAATCAAACTTTATTTCTTGAGAAGCAGCACCTTCAAACTGAAAGGACAAAGTGGCTGAGGCTCCTCCTTGTAAAGCCCCATACTCATCAAAGACCAATGTACCACCCTCTTTAGGAGTCCCAACCCCACTGGGGGTAACTTCGGCTACATACCAATTCCATGTCCTTTCCGCATTTTTATCCTTGACAAAATATATGACTAACTGATGTCTGTTCCCTAAGGAATCGTAAACGACTATGCTCGTTTGATAATTCCAGGTACCTTTCGTGTTGGGATCAAAAGCCTGAGGGTCAAGGCCTTCTGACCTCGCATCGAGGTTTACGGCGATTTGCACCGTCTTTGTGGCTTGAGCAGCCGAAGCAGCTGTATCAACTATAACATCCGTCAAAGTGTTGCTCCCCACAGCCCATCCCTGAAGGATATACCCTTCGGGGTTTATGAGCTTCCCATCAGGATTCAATCGGAAGTGACCGGCTCGGCTGTAATAAAGTTGCATACTTGTGGGATCCCTTAAGATGAAGAGCCCCTCCCCATTTATGGCAAGATCTGTAGGAGCATTGGTGGTCTCAAAGGACCCCTGGGTGAACATTAACCCCACATCGCTCACCACAACCCCTCGACCCACCTGAGAGGTACCCTGAGCGGTGGCAAGGAGTTCGTTCAAGGCATCTTGGAAGGTGATCCTTGAGGCCTTGAAACCCGCGGTGTTTAGGTTAGCTATGTTATCACCCGAAACCGAAATAGCGGTACCATAACACCTAAGCCCCGTAACCGCCGAATAAAGAGAACTGGTAAGCCCCATTTGACACCTCCTTTAAGGGTTTATGGAAAAAATGGATGAAAGGGGTAAACTCAACCCCCCAAGGGAGACGTAAAATTGTCCCCCTTCCTGTTCCAGAGCCGAGACCCTTCCCCGGATGTAACCCTTTAGATCCATCGCTTGTCCCTTCTGGTCTATCCCTTCGAGGGTAAAATGATAAAGGCCAGGCTCCAACCTCCTCCCCCATGAATCGGTACCGTCCCATCGTATAATTAAGGAGGAACCAAAAGGATAAAACTTTAAAACCCTCACGGGAAAAAGGGATTTATCAAACACCCTCAAGGTCACCTCCTTTGTGCCCTCGGGCAGTTGGACTTCGATGGGGGTACTCTGCTCTCCGTCAAACCACAGGGAGGAACTTTCGGCCTTGACCTCTTTTCCGATTAAGTTCAAAAGCGAACCCAAAAGGCTCGTTCTGGAAGCCTCTCGGAGTTCTTCCAGCTTTTTGGAAACATGGTAAAGCTGTTCCATCTGTGAAAACTGGGCAAGTTGATTGGTGAGTTCAGAAACGTCAAAAGGGTTCAACGGGTTCTGGTTCTTAAGTTGGGCCAGGAAAAGCTTAAGCCATATGTCCGGATAATTCTCCACCGAATTGATCATTCCTTCCCTCCTTAAACGGTCAATTTAAATTCCTCCAATTCGCCTTTTCCCTTCTTTTTAGAATCCCCTTCTCCTTTTGTTCGGCCTCCTCTATCCTTATTACCTTCTTGAAAGGACTGATCTAAGTGCACTTGAATCGAGACAAGCCTCAATCCTTGAGCATTTAAGGCCTTTTGGATCTCTCCCAAGTTTACCTCAATCAAGTTTCTCACCTCTTTATTTGAAACCTTTATCTCGAGCTTTAACTCCTCTTTCATACCCTCAAGCTCAACCCTTAAACCTCCTAATACTTCTGGTTTAAGCTGTATCTGGACCTTCTGCGAAACCGGACCCTCCTCAATTCTCATCCATTTTACAATCTCATCCACAAGACCTTTGATTGGGTCAGTCTCTTGAAAGGCAAAACTTTTCAAAACTTCTTGGACTCTAGAGGATGAAGAAACATTTTGGAATTGTTCCCTTAGAGAAAGTAGGAACATAGGAAGGTCGAAGTTTGAAGAACCCTCCGAACTCATAAGGGCTTCCGGTTTCTTAGACACATCTCGAAAGCCTTCGGAAACCTCCTGAACTTTAGAAAGGATTATTGATAGGGCCTCTCTCCCAGGGGCTTTCGAAAGGGAATTGGGAATGTTTTGATGAAGGCGCTTCAAATTATAAAAACCCTCGCCTGAATCCGCTTCCTTCGGATTTATCCCTGATTTCTGGTCCTGCAGGCATTTTTGTTGAATTGCACCTGAATCCGCTTCCTTCGGATTTACCCATTCGGATTGCGAATTCGCTTTGTCAGGTTGAGATGGAGATGGAAGTAAAGTAACGGTTTTTTCTTCTGCTTTTACCTCGGAAAGCCTTTCGTTTGAGAAAAGGCTTGAAAATTTCTTGAACCATCCGAAAACCTTATTCACAAAACTCCTCGTTTCCGGAAAAGGAGGTATGCCCTGATAATCCATAACGGCCTTGGGGCCTGCGTTATAAGCAGCAAGGGCAAGGGAGAGGTCGCCAAACCTCTCTAAAAGGGTTTTGAAATACCTTACTCCTGCCTCTAAGTTCTCCCGAGGGTCAAAGGGGTTTTGAATGCCCAAAAAGTTGGCAGTAGAAGGCATAATCTGCATCAGCCCCATCGCCCCTTTAGGAGAAAGGGCTTGGGGGTTAAAGTTAGATTCCACCTTCACCAAAGAAAGGATCAGTTCAAAGGGAACCTCATATTTCAAAGAGAGTTGTTTTACCAGTTGAAGGATATGGGAGGGGATCTTAAGGGTTTCTTGGTTAAAAAGGGCATCCAAACTCACAAAGGGAATCATGGCAATCTCCTCTTAAGCAAAAGGGATACCAATGGAGGAGGTTCAAACAGTCGGGTTTATTCCAAAAAGAAAAGGGGAGGATCTCCTTTTTACCCGGAAAAAGTTTCCCTCAATCGGTGAAAAGTTTCTCCAGTTCCCGATAGCTCTCCTCAAGCGATACGCCCTCTTCGCGGTCTTGACGGATGTAAGAAAAAAGGAGATCCAATTTCTTTAACGCATAATCGAGCTTGGGATTTGATCCTGGAGTGTAAGCGCCTATGCTTATCAAGTCCTCATATTGTTTATAAACGCTTAAAACCTCTCTGAACTTCATGGCAAGCTCGTAATGCTCCTTCCCGACAACCTCCGGCATAACCCGGCTCAAACTCCGAAGTACATCAACCGCGGGAAAACAACCTTGGGCTGCCAGTTCCCTGGAAAGCACTATGTGCCCGTCCAAAATGGCCCTCGATGAATCGGCTATGGGATCATCCTCCAGGTCATCGTTCTCCACCAAGACCGTGCAAAAGGCGGTGATGCTCCCTTTACCTTTAATGCTCCCTGCCCTCTCCAAAAGTTTAGGCATTGTGGCGAACACCGAGGGCGTATAGCCCTTGGAGGTGGGGGGCTCACCGATAGAGAGCCCTATCTCCCTTTGGGCCATGGCAAACCGAGTGAGGCTATCCATAAGTAGAATTACGTCTTTTCCCCTGTCCCGGAAAAACTCCGCTATGGCGGTGGCCACAAAGGCCCCTCGCATCCTTATCAAGGGCGAACGGTCCGAGGTAGCGACCACCACCACTGACTTCTTTAACCCCTCCTTCAAGTCCCTTTCTATGAACTCCTGAACCTCCCTACCCCTTTCCCCGATTAGGGCTATGACGATCACATCAGCACGGGTGTGTCGGGCGATCATGCCCAAAAGGGTGGATTTCCCGACCCCACTTCCAGCCATTATCCCCACCCTTTGCCCCTTCCCACAGGTTAAAAGCCCATTTATCACCCTCACCCCCACATCGATAGGCTCCCTTATGGGACGCCGGAACAAAGGATTTATGGGGTCGGAATAAAGGGGGTAAAAAATTTCACCCTCAATGGGCCCTCTTCCATCAAGGGGCTCGCCCAAAGGATCGATGACCCTCCCTAACAGACCCCATCCCACCGGAAAGGAGGCCCTTCTTCCTAAAGGTTCGACAAAGCCCTTCGGTTCAAGTCCTTCGGTAGGCCCCAAGGACATCATCAAAAAAGAATCCCTTCTAAAGCCAACCACTTCGGCAAAGGTCTTGAATTTTCCACTTTTGTCCACGATCTTACAGATGTCCCCTACAGCCACCGGGATCCCTCGACCTTCTATCACCAAACCTATTACCTGGGTAAGTCTTCCCTTAACCCGGAGGGGATCGATGGATTCCAACCTCTTGAGGAGTTTGTCAATATCCATTCTTTAAGCCCTGAACGATGGTTTCCAGCTGGGTCTCCAATCTCGCATCCACCTGGGCAAACTCGGTCTCCACAAAACATCCTCCAGGAGATACCTCTTGACTGGGGGAGATTATCAAGTTCTTCGACTCCCCCAATTCCCTTAGGAGCTCCTCTCTATGGCGTTTAACCAGTTCGAAGTCTTCAAAGGAAAGGTATATCTTAATGGTATCCTCTTCGGTAAGCCTTCTTATGGCTTCCCTTACCAATTGAAGGATCGAGGAACGATTCAGCTCAAGCTCTCTCCGCAAGATCTTCTTGGCTATAGCAACTGAAAGCTCCAGGATCTCTTCCTCTGCCTTTTTATATATCTCCTCCCTAATCCTCTGCAGGGACTTTATCAAACTCTCAAGCCTCTGAAGAATCTCCTTTGATTCATTCTCGGCCTTTTCCCTCCCTTCTTTTAAACCGAGCTCAAAGCCCTCCCTATAAGCCTTCTCCTTGATATCTTCGCTTTTTTCGGGCTCATTAAATACCGGAAGAAAGAAAGAGATGTTAAACGAGGACTTCTTCTCCACCTTTGCCAACCAAAATGAGTTCTCCTTTCTCCATCATGGCCCTTGCCAAGGCGGTAATCCTTCGCTGTGCTTCTTCCACATCCTTTACCCTCACTGGGCCCATAGCCTCCATGTCCTCCAAAAGCATCTCTCGAGCTCTTTCGGACATGTTGCGGAATATCTTCTCCTTGAGCTCTTCGGAACACATCTTTAAGGCCAAGGCCAGATCTTCCTTAGATACCTCCCGCAATAGCCTCTGTAAACCTCGGTCCTCCACATAAAGGAGATCCTCAAACACAAACATGGCCCTTTCAATCTCATCGCTTATATCAGGGTCACTTTCTCGTAATTTCTCAAGGATCACATTAGCCATAGTGCCCAATTGGTTGAGGATTTCGGCTGCCATTTTGATCCCCTGATCTTTCTTAATGGAAGTGAAGGCCTTAACCTTTATGCCTTCTTTTAAGGCCTCTTCCAACTCCTTTATCATCTCGGGAGAAACCCGATCAAGGGTGGATATGCGCTTTATGACCTCCACTTGAAGCTCTTCCGGGAATTCCACCAGGACCTGAGCGGCTTTGTTCTTATCCAGATGGAACAATATCAAAGCTATGGTTTGAGGATGTTCATTCTTGAGGTAATTGGAAAGAGTGAAGGGATCGATCTTATTCAAGGAAGAAAAAGGCCTCTCTTCCTCTTCTCCTAACAGCTCTTCGATGAGGTTTTTGGCCTTCTCAGGACCGAAAGCCTTAACTAGGAGCTTCTCCAAATGTTCTCGATCCTTAACTAAAAACTCCCTCTCTGAATAGGATTCCAGGAATTCCCTCAAAACTTGAGCTACTACTTCTCGAGAAACTCGCGAAACCTTGGCCATTTCCAGCACAAGCCTCTGTACTTCTTCCTCCTTCAAACGCTTTAAGATCTTATCCGCCACTTCCTCTCCTAAATAAAAAAGCAAAATGGCCGCCTTTTGAGGACCGCTCAGCTTTTTAATATCCTTAAGCTCCTGAGCCACCTTTCTCCTCCTTCATCCATTTCTTAATAATCCCCACCGCATAATCCACATCCTCTTTCGCCAATCGTGAAGTGGCCTCCGCTAAGGTCAAATGCTCGGTTTTTTTCTCTTCCCTTATCTCTTGAGAAGGAGAAAGTAAGGGAGCGGGCATCTCCTCCCTCTGGGTAACCCCTTTAACAAGCGGCCTCAGGACACCGAAGATCACCAAAAAGGCCACCAAAAGCGGCATCATGTACTTCAAAACCCAAAGGGCCCTTTCCAAAGGAAACCCACCTGGAGGTGGAAGGGCTTCTTCTTGAGGGATGGTGAAGGGAAGGCATTGTACGCTTACGCTATCTCCCCTTGAAGGATCGATCCCTACCGCGTTTTTCACGATCTCCTCAATCCGTTGCAATTCCTCTTGGGGTAAAGGTACGAACTCCGCCTTTTGGACTCCTCCTTGGCTTACGCTTCGGTATTTCCCATCCACAATCACCGCTACACTTACTCTTTTCAATCGCCCCATGGGTTCAATGGTCTCAATAAGGCTCTTCCCAACCTCATAGTTCACGATCTCACTTCGCCTTGCGGAAGTTGTCGAAGGAAGACCAGCCGCACCTGCAACGCCTTGAGGCCTCCCTCCCATGGGGACGTTCGAGGCCACACCCGGTATCCCAACCAGGGAAGTACCTCCGGAAGTTTCCTCGATTACTTGTCTACTCCTTGTGACGGGCTCGGTTTGGAAGAGCTCTTGACGTTGGCGAACCTCCTTCCAATCCCATTCGCTCGAAACCTTTGCCATCACCTTTCCCGGACCAACGATGGGTTCAAGCAGAGTGACAATCTTCTCCTCCAAGGCCTTTTCCCATTGTTTTTGAAAACTCATCTGATCTGAAGCCAAAGCAAAAGCCGAATCCTTTACCCTTTGGGACAAAAGCCTTCCTTTGCTATCGACCACACTCACGTCTTCTGGATCAAGCCCCTCCACCGCACTTGCAACAAGGTACTTTATGGACTCAACTTGTTCCTCGGTTAATTTCTTGCCCATTTTTAAGTCCACCATAACCGAAGCCCTGGCTTTGATCCTCTCTCCTATAAAAGGCGAATCCTTAGGGAGGACTATGTGAACCCGACAGTCCTTAACCGGTTCGAGCTTCATTATACTACGGGCCAGCTCTCCCTCTAAGGCTCGCCGGTAATTGACTTTCTGGACGAATTCGCCCAAGGTCAATTTCATCTTATCGAATATCTCAAATCCCACCTTTCCGCTCGAAGGAAAACCCTTTGAGGCAAGCTCCATTCGGAGCTGATATACCTTTTCGCTCGGAACCCTTATCTCCCCGCTTACAGGATCAACTGAATAAGGGATCTTCTGTTGTTTTAAGTATTCGATGACCGAAGCCATGTCCTCGGGGGAAAGATCCCGATAAAGGGGAACCAGATCCACTTTCTGCCCCATTTTTAGGACGAAGATCAAAACCCCGATACTTCCCAAAAGGGCAATAATAAGGCTCAACTTCTTGGAGTTAGAAAGGCCTATCCCCTTTATGAATTCAAAAAACCGAGCCATTTCTTAAGACCCTTAAAGGGGCATCTTCATCACTTCCTCATAAGCCCGAATGAGCTTGTTCCTTATCTGCATCATGAGCCTAAAGGAGAGGTCCGCCTTCTCCAAAGCCAGGACCGTAGCCGTTAGATCACCCTTACCTACTACGAGTTCCTTTATAGCTTGATCGGCCTCAAGTTGGAGCCTATCCACCTCTTCTATGGCCTCCTTAAGGACCTTGATAAAATCCTTTCCCTCCTCTTCTTTTTGTGTTTCCAAGGACTTAACGCTTAATGACCTCGGATCAAGCTCAATCCTCATCTTTTACCTCCCCAATAGATCTATGGTCTTCAAAGCCATATCTTCCGAGGTGGAGAGGACCTTTAAAGCCGCTTCGTAACTTCTTACCGCTAACATTAAATTAACCATTTCCTCCATGAGATCCACGTTGGGGTATCTCACATACCCTTGATCGTCCCGATCCGGATGGGAAGGGTCATAAACGATTCGGAAGGGACGCCTCTGGTCCTCCACGATCCCCAAAACCCTTACTCCCATGGCCCCTTCTTCAAGGGGCTCAGCTTGAAACAAAACGTCCTGTCTTTGGTAAGGTCCCCCTTGGGGGGTCCTGGTGGTATTGATGTTGGCCAAATTGGAGGCCAGAACTTCCATCCGCCTCCTTTGGGCAAAAAGAGCCGAAGCCCCTATCCGAAAGACCTTCCAAATATCCATCATCTACCTCCTTCTTGAATGGCATATTTCAATTGGTCCAATTTCTTCTGAAGGATCCTCAAAAGGGAAAGGTAGTTCAAATAGCTTTCCGAAAGCTTGACCACCTCTTCTTCCAGGTTCACGTAATTCCCATCGGGGTTAGCGACCCCTTTTCTTTCTATAAGAGTCACAAGCTCGAATCCCCCTTGACCAAAATGAAGGGGGTGTGTCTTGAGAAGGCGAAAACCATCGATCCATTTCCTCAATTCCGCGGCAAAATCTATATCCTTCGGGACAAAACCGGGGGTCTCCGCATTGGCCAAATTGGAAGCCACCAAGGAATGCCTTAACCACCCCAAAAGGGCTCCTCTTCCCACAAGTTCTGTGGTCTTATCAAAAAGCCCCATCCTTCCCTCCTTTCTCCCGAGAGCCATTATCAATGCCATATTCCTTAAGTTTATTCCTTATGGTCCTAGCGGTTATGCCCAAGAGTTTGGCCGCTTTGGCCTTGTTCCAGTTGACCTTTCTCAGGGTCTCCAGGATCAGGGCCTTCTCTAATTCTTTAAGATTCCTCGGTGAGAGGTGATCTCCATTAAACCCGATCTCCTCCAGGATTATCTCCTCTGATCTTATGAGGTCCGACTTGGCCAAAAGGACAGCCCGATGGATCACATTCTCGAGCTCTCTCACGTTTCCAGGCCAATGATACTCCATAAGTTTCTTCATGGCCTCTTTCTCTATGCCCTTAAGATATTTCTGGTTCAATCTCGAATATCTCTCCAGAAAATACTCGGCCAAAAGGGGTATGTCCTCCTTCCTCTCCCTCAAAGGCGGAAGATGCAAGTGAACCACATTGAGCCTAAAATAGAGATCCTCTCGGAACTTTCCCTCTTTAATCCTCTGATGGAGATCACAATTAGAAGTGGCAATAGGCCTCACATCCACCCTTATAGGCTTTAGCCCACCGAGCCGGTCTATCTCCCCCTCTTGAAGGACCCTCAAAAGCTTGGCCTGCAGAGAAAGAGGCATCTCCGAGATCTCGTCAAGCAAAATAGTCCCTCCATTTGCCAACTCGAATTTCCCCTTTTTCTGGGCCACGGCTCCTGTAAAGGCCCCTCGTTCGTACCCAAAAAGCTCACTCTCCAAAAGCCCCTCGGGTAAAGCAGCACAGTTTATGGCCACAAAGGGAAAATTAGCCCTGAGGCTTCCCTCATGAATGTAACGGGCCAAAAGCTCTTTCCCCGTACCACTCTCACCCGTAATGAGAACGGGGGCGGAACTTTTCGCCACCTCCTTCGCCATCTCAAGTAAATGGAGCATGTGGTGATTTTGAGTTATGATCCTTCGAACCTTTCGGACTTCCTCTTTGGGATATAAGGCCTTAAAGACCACTTCCCTCAAAACCTCCAACGAAAAGGGCTTCTGAATAAAATCAAAAGCCCCTTCCTTCATGGCCTGAACCGCTCCTTCCACGGTCCCATAGGCGGTGAGTAAAACCACCGGAGTCCTCGGGGAGAGCCTCTTTATCTCCCTCAACAGATCCATACCGGACATCCCCGGCATCTTAAGGTCGGTGATGACCAGATCGTAGAGATCCCGTCGGAACTTGAAAAGCGCCTCACTACCCCCAAGGGCCGTTGCCACCTGGAGCCCTAACCGTTCCAGTGCGGCCCTTATGGCCTTACAAATGCCTATCTCATCATCAACAACAAGGACCTTCCCCTCCATGGTCCCCCTCCTTAAGTTGAGGAAAAGAAAGTACAAATCGGGTCCCTCGGCCCTCTTCGCTTTGAAGCTCTATCAAACCCTTATGAGCCTCCATGACCTTGTGAACCACCACCAGCCCCAAACCCATTCCCTTAGGCTTGGTGGTGAAAAAGGGCTTAAAGACCTCTCGGAGCTTATCCTTAGGGATCCCAATACCGGTATCCTCAATGACCACCTGGACAAGTTCCCCTTTAAGCTTCGAAGAAGTAGGGAAAGCCTCCACCTTAAGCCTCCCCCCTTGAGGCATGGCCTCAACGGCGTTAATGATGAGATTGAAAAACACGTGCTTCAAAAGCTCCCCGTCCCCCAATATGACCAGTGGCTCCTCATGGATGGAGTTTTCAAACTCTATGCCATTCTCCTTTAGCAATCGGTTAACAAAGTCCAAAACCTCCCAAAGGGGCTTCCTCAAATCCAAAGGCTTAAAGGCCGGATTAAGGGGCCTTATGAAAAGCGAAACTTGGGAGAGAATCCCCTCTACCTGCTCGACTCCTTGTAGGATCTCCTGAGCGAGTTCATGTCGGGGATCATCCCTCAAATCCTCTTCCAGAAGCGAGCACAGAAGCTTCACCACCGAAAGGGGTGTCCTTATCTGGTGAGCCAGGTGAGAAACTACTTCCTCCACCGCGTTAAACCTTTCCTCCCTTACAGCTTGAGACCTCCACTTCTCAAGCTCCGTTATGTCCTCAAGAAGGATCACCATCCCCTCTTTTCCTCTTAACGGGAAAAGCTGAACCCTCACTATCTTATCCCCAAAGGACTTGGTTAACTCTTTCTGAGAAAAGGCATCCTCAATAAGAGTCAAACTCTCCATTCCCTGACCCAAAAGTTCCTCCCTTGAAAGCCCCAAAATCTCCTGGGCCGAAGGATTCAAAGCGGTTATCTTGCCCTTTTCGATCACTATCACCCCATTGGAGAGGCTCTCCATCAAGTCCTGAAACATCTGGGCCATCTGCTCCTTTTCGATCCTGCTTTTTTCGAGTTCCTCCTTTAACTCCTTAACCCTTTGTTCAAGGCTTTGATAATACCTCTCCAGCTCCAGGGAGGCCCTTTGAAAGTCTTCGAAGGCCTTTTTTAAAAGACTATGGACTTTCCTCATAAGACCTCCTCAATTTGGCCCTCAAGGCCAAAATGGCCTCACTATGAATCTGAGAGACCCTACCCTCACTTATCCCGAGTACCAAGGCGATCTCCTTCATGGTGAGCTCTTCAAAATAGTAAAGGGAAAGAACCAACTTGTGCCTCTCGGGCAATTCCTCTATCGCCTCAGCCAGATGATCCCTCAATTCCGAAAGCCCCAGTAACTCCAAGGGATCCTTGGAGGAAGAATCCATGAGCATCTCCTCGAGCTTCTCCCGACTAAAATCCTCAAGCAGCCCATCGAAACTCACCACCTTTAAAAAGAAAAATCGCCTAAACTCCTCCTCCAAAGCCTCCAAACTCAAACCGAGCTCCGAGGCCAATTCTTCTAAAGAAGGAACCCGACCAAGCTCCTTCTCAAGCCTCAAATAAGCGTCCTCCAAGGCCTTAACCTTCTTCCTCAAAGGGCGAGGCAAAAGGTCATAAGCCCTCAATTCATCCAAAATGGCCCCTTTGATGCGAAATTGGGCAAAACTCTCAAACCCTACACCCCTTTTGGGATCATAACGCTTCACGGCCTCAATAAGCCCCACAAGACCCGCCTGAAGAAGATCCTCAAACTGAACAAGACCCTTCGGAATCCTCTCATAGACCCTTTGGGCTATCTGCTTAACCAAAGGCAAATGCTCGATGATACGCTCAAGATCCAAGGCCATGGCTACCTCATTTGAAAAACGTTATTTCAAATTTTAAATCCACTTCCGGGAGAAGGAAAACCCTTTTGGTGATCTCCATAAGCGAATGGGTGGCTTCTGAATCGGGATAAACTTCAACAAACAATTTCTTTTTTCTCGAGGCCAAGGTAATCTTTGGATCAAAAGGGATATAACCCATATAAGAAAGCGTCCCCTTTAAGAATCGACTCACCATCATCTCTAAGCGTTCGTAAATGTCTTTGGCCTCGTTTTCCCCCTTGGTGTGGTTTACAATCAGGTTGAAGTGGTGTTTGTGATGATTTAAAGCCAATACCTTCATCAAGGCATAACCGTCGATAAGGGAGCAGGGGTCGGGTGAGACTATTAAGAAGATCTCGGAGGCTGCCAAGTTGAAAAATATCACATTTGAAGAGATACCCGGAGCGGTATCTATGAGGAAGATATCCACGTGCTTTATGACTTTTTGAACCTGTTCCAAGAGGAGGCGTTTTTGCCCTATATGGAGGTTTACCATTTCTTCAACCCCTGAGGGAGCCGGGATCACCTTTATCCCCAAGGGCCCCGAGAGGATTATCTTCTCGATGGAGGTCTTTCCGTCTATCACGTCCTTCAAGGTGAGGGAGGGTTTAAGGTCGTAAAGGATATCGATATTTCCAAGCCCCAGGTCAGCATCAAGTATCATCACCCTTTTCCCCATCTTGGCCATTAAATAAGCCAGATTGGCCACCACGGTGCTTTTCCCTACCCCTCCTTTACCGCTTGTTATGGCGATGGATCTCATCCTAACCTCCGCGAGGAAAGATGGAGTACCAGGTCCACTAAACGGATTTTGGTGGCTTTCTCTATGTCCTCCGGAACCCTCGGCCCAGTAGTGAAGTAAGAGAGGGGGAGATTTGCTTTTAGGGCCAAATTGAACAAAGGACCAAACCTTGTGGCCTCATCCAGTTTGGTAAATATGAGCCCCCGGAAGGGGATTTTTTCAAGTCTCCTCATCGTTCCCAATGCTTCTTCTTCCCGAGTGGTGGCACTTATGAGGAGGTAAAACTCGGCCCTTTCCTTAAGCTCTAAAAGGGCTTTAAGCTTCTCATTTTTAAGAAAAGGAAAAGCGGGAGTATCTACCACTATGAGGTCCCTGTCCCGGTGTTTAAGGAGCAACTTCTGCAGCTCCGTCGCCTCCGAAGCCAATTCCACCTCAAGCTCGAGGATCTTTCCGCAAAGCCTCAAGAGCTCAAAACTACCGATCCTCTCCGAATCCAAACTTATTATCGATACCTTCTTCCCCTTCCCTTTGGCCAAAGTGGCCAGTTTTAAAGCGGTGGTGGTCTTTCCGACTCCGCTTTGTCCCAAAAGGACAAAAATCCTTCGTGAAGCTTTTCCGTTTCCGTTAAGAGTAGGGGGGAGGCTCTTAAGCATGATTTTGGCCACCTCTTCCAAAACCTCCCTCTCATCCTTTAGGCCTTTGTCCTTCAAATCATCAAGAAAGGTATTGACGATTTCTTGACATACCCCCTGTTCGATAAGGAGACGATAAACCCCAAGCAACGGCTTTGAGAGCTTCTCCAAGGTACGGTTCCTTCCGGGAACTGCCAAAACTTCGACGACTTCCCTCCCCAAAAGCCCGAAGGATTCCTCCCGGAAGGAACGGGTCTCAATTATAAGGGCATCCTCTCCGAGCTCTTCCTTAATCTGCTCGATGGCCTTTTGCAAATCGGTGGACCTATACCTTCTAATCATCGGCACTCACCACCGCAACGGTTTTTATCCTCACCTCTGGTGAAAGCTCCGCCGGCGAAAGAACAGGGAGAAGGGGCAATATGTGTTCTATAAGCCTCCTTATGTGCACCCTTAACTTAGGGGAGGTTATCAAAACCACCTGCCCTACCTCCGAAGGCACCTTCTCCATGGCCTCCTTTAATTTTAGCAAAAACCGTTCCGCTAAAAGGGGATCGGGGGCTAAAAATTCGCCAAAGTCCCCCTTCTGGATCGATTCGCTTAAGGCCTCCTCGAGCCTTTTGTCCAACACGATGGCGTAAATGGTGCCATTGGTTTGGTAAAGGTGGCTCAAAGTCCTCGAGAGGGCTTGTCGGACGTATTCGGTCAGGAGATTTGGGTCTTTGGTAAAGGGAGCCCAGTCCCCTATGGTCTCGATTATGGTGAGAAGGTCTTTTATGGGAACCCTTTCCCTTAGAAGGTTTTGCAAGACCTTTTGGACGGTCCCGAGGGAAACCAAATTGGGAACCACCTCCTCCACCACCTTGGGATAGTGTCGGGCGAGGGTGCTCAAAAGGTTTTGTACGTCTTGTCTTGTCAAAAGCTCATGGGCGTTTCGCCTTATGATCTCCATAAGGTGGGTTATTAAAACCGTCACCGGATCCACTACCGTGGCTCCAAGCCTTAGGGCTTTTTCCCTCTCCTCGGGTTTTATCCAAAGGGCAGGAAGGCCAAAGGCTGGATCTTTGGTCTTTATGCCCTCCAATCCCTTCTCCTCAAGCCCCGGAAGCAAAGCCAAAAGGTAACCCAACCGAAGCTCCCCTCTTCCCACCTCAACTCCCTTAAGCAGTATCACGTACTCGGAAGGTTTAAGCTGGAGGTTATCCCTTATGTGAATGGGGGGAACCACTATGCCCAGTTCCTTACCCAGTTGTATCCGCATGGCTTTTATCCTCTGAAGGAGTTCCCCTCCCTGAAGCTTATCCACCAGAGGAACAAGTTCATAACCTATTTGGAGTTCCAAAAGGTCCAACTGGATAAAGGGCTCCACCACTTCCACTTCTTCCTTCCGTTCTTCCTTAACCTCCTCCTTGGCCTTGGCCTCCTTCTCAGAGACTATATAGGAGACCCCTCCCGCAATAAGGGCCAGCAAGAAGAAAAACGGCTTGGGAAACCCCGGTACAAAGGCCAAAAGGAACAACACCAAACCTACTGCGGTGAGGGCTTTGGGGTTGAAAAAGAGCTGTCTGCCCATATCCTTGGCAAATTCCGTCTCCGCACTCGCCCGGGAAATGACAACCCCAGCCGCCGTGGAGACTAAAAGAGCCGGTATCTGACTCACCAAGCCATCGCCTATAGTCAAGATGGTGTAAGTCCTCAAGGCCTCGTTTAGGGGCATCTTCTTTTGCAAAACGCCGATGATCAACCCACCCAAGATGTTCACAAAGGTTATGATTAACCCCGCTATGGCATCGCCCCTTACGAATTTGGAAGCACCGTCCATGGCGCCGTAAAAATCCGCTTGGGCTTCAAGTTCTCTTCTGCGCCTTCTTGCTTCTTGTTCGTTTATCAAACCCGCATTGAGGTCGGCATCGATGGACATCTGCTTTCCGGGGAGGGCATCAAGCGTGAACCTGGCAGCCACCTCGGCTATACGGCCGGCTCCTTTGGTGATGACCACAAAGTTTATGACTATGAGGATCAGAAATATGATAAGCCCCACCACAGTGTTTCCGCCGGCCACAAAGGAACCAAAGGTCTTGATGACCTTCCCTGCCGCTTCGATTCCATGTTCGCCTCGGAGGAGGATCAACCGGGTCGAAGCCACATTGATGGAAAGCCTAAAAAGGGTGATGAGAAGCAGTAAAGTGGGGAAAACCGAAAAATCAAGGGGCCTTTTTACGTAAAAGGCCACAAATAGCATAAGTACGGAGAGGGCGATGTTGGTGGTTATAAGGGCATCGAGGCAAACCGGGGGCAGAGGCAATATCATTATCCCCAATGAGCCGATGGCCCATAGCATAACAGGAAGGTCTCGACTGATCCCCTTCATCATCCTTCTACCTCTTCAAACGGTATGCCCAAGCCAAAACCTCAGCCACCGCCCGGTAAAGTTCAACCGGTATGGTCTGACCGACCTCCACGGTCTTATAAAGCACCTGGGCCAAATGGGGATTTGGATATAGGGGCACACAGGCCTTCACGGCTTCTTCCCTTATCTTTTCAGCAAGCCATCCCTTGCCTTTGGCCACTACCACGGGCGCCTTAGTCTGACCGGGCTTATACATAAGGGCCACTGCTAAGTGAACGGGGTTGGTGACGACCACATCGGCTTCCTTAACCCTTTGAATCATTCGATGTTTTACGAATTTTCGATGGAAGGACCTTATGCGGGCTTTGACCCTTGGGTCTCCCTCGTATTGCTTAAGCTCTTCCTTTAATTCCTCCCTGGTCATCCGCAACCTTCTTTCGTAAGTCCATAAGTGATAAGGGACCTCCAAGACCGAGATGCCCAAAATTACAAGGCCCATCTTCCACAAGAGGTCGAAGGCCCAGATCTTGAGGTTTGACCCGATCTGGATAAGGTCCAAGTCCAAAAAGTTTAGACTCTCCCAAAGCCTTCCCTTGAGAACCAAAAAACCCACCACCCCCAATAAAGCCACCTTGACAAGGGATTTGCCAAGTTCAAATAAAGCGGTAAAACTAAACATCCGCCTAAGCCCCTCTACGGGATTAAGCCGGGAAAACCCTCCTTTTAAAGGCTCAAGTGAAAGCACAAAACCTTTGGTTATCACATTGCCAAAAACTGCCCCTAAAACCACTATGAGAAAAAGGGGGGAAAGGAGCTTTAACGTTAACGAAAAGACCTCCTCCAAAGTCTTTTCGGGTTCTAGAGACGTAAGGTTAAAGAGGCTTAAACTCATAAATTCGCTTAAAGCTTGAAATATGCGCGATCCCAAAAACCACAGCCCCAAAAGCCCAAACCCTAAAAGGAGCCCCAAGGGAAGGTCACCGCTTTGGGGCACATGCCCCTTTTTCCTGGCCTCCTCTCGACGTCGCGGGGTCGCGGGTTCGGTCCTCTCAAAGTCCTCGGCCATCTTATTCCCTCATGAGGAGCAAAAGCCTCAAAATATCCTCACCTAAGTGACCAAAAATCCTCCCTAAAAAAGCCCCTAAATAAGGGAGCATTATCCCCATGCCCAAAAGCCCAACCCCCAGCTGAAGTGGGAGGGAGACGAGGAAGATGTTGAGTTGAGGGAAGGCCCTCCCCATTACGGCAAGCCCTAAGTAAAGAAGGAGGTTTAAAGCCAAAAGAGGAGAGGCCACCTTAAAGGCGATTTCGTAAAGAAGGCTTCCCCTGGAGAGAAGATCCCTTGAGGCCTTTGAAAATTCGGCCCCTTCCGGGGGTATTAGACAGAAACTCTGATGGATGGCCTTGATATACCAATAAGGGCCGTCAACACAGAAAAACATCATTATCCCAAAGAGCGCGAAGAAGGTTCCCAAGATGGGAAGTTGTGTCTCGCCGGTGGGGTCAAGGATCTCGCTTAAACCAAATCCCATTCCGAAGCCCATGATCTGACCCGCCATCTCCACTGCCCCAAAAAGAAGCCTGGTGCTAAAACCGATGAAAAGGCCTAAGGCGAATTCTCTGAGAAAAAGCCCGAAGAGATAGCTCAGTTCCTCTAAGGGTTTGGGTCTCGGCACAAAAGGACCGATAAGTAAGGCGGTCAAAATGGCAAGAAGGACTTTACTCTGCCAGGGGACGTTTTTCGAGCTTAAGATGGGCAAAAAAAGGACGATTCCACTTACCCTTGTAAAAGCTACAAAATAGGCCATAATGTCATTAAGTCCAAGTACCATCACTTAAGGTATTGAGGAAGGTTCATAAGTATTTCCCGAGAAAAATCACCGAGTGTCCTCAACATCCAGGGCAAAAGCGCCATTAATACGAGAGCCACTGCCACCATTTTGGGGATAAAGGTAAGGGTCATCTCGTGTATCTGGGTTATGGCCTGAAGCAATCCTACCACCACTCCCACTACAAGACAGACCAAAAGCACCGGTCCCGCCAAAAGGCCTATGACCTTAAGGGTCTCTTGAAGCATCTGAGCCGCCAAATCCGCACTCATCCGAAACTCCTAATGAGTGATCCCACAAGTAAGTTCCAACCATCCACCAAGACAAATAAAAGCAACTTTAAAGGAAGCGAAATCAGCATAGGCGGTAACATGAATATGCCAAGCGAAAGCAGGATGCTTGAAACCACCATATCTATGGCCAAAAAGGGCAGATACAACAGAAACCCTATCTGAAAGGCGGTCTTCAATTCGCTCAATAAAAAGGCAGGAACCACCACCTTCATCGGGACCTCTTTTTTATCTTCAAAGGGACCAAGGTTTGAAAGCTCCGAAAAAAGGGAAAGCTCCTTCTCTCGTGTCTGTCGAAGCATAAACTCCTTAAGCGGCGGAGTGGCCCTATCTATAGCCTCCTTTAGGGTGATTTTCTCCTCCAAAAGAGGCGAAAGGGCTTCTTTATGAACCTTATCCAATACCGGTTGCATGGTGAAGTAAGTCAGAATGAGAGAAAGTCCGATGAGGACTTGATTGGGGGGCATATGCATTAACCCCAGGGCCTGCCTCAGAAGGGACATGACGATTATGATGCGGGTGAAACTGGTCAAACACAAAAGAAGGGAGGGAAGAACCGTGAGGAGGGTGAGAAGAAGCACCACCTTCACGGGAAGGCTCATCCCCCCACCGCCAAGATTTATGGTGATGGTGGTCCCAATCATTGGGAATGCTCCTTCTCAGCCTCCAATAAGAAGGGAAAGTCCCTTTTTACGCGTTTTAAAACCTCTGAAAGGGGCCTTAACTTGATCTCCTCCTCTTTCTCTAAAGGAAAGGTGGAAATCGCTTTGATTTCGTTTTGTTCCTCTTGAGTTTCAGCCTCCTTCTTTCTTTCTGGGAAGGCTTCCTCCTCGAAAGTCCCCAGAAGGTGGATCTCCCCCTTATGAAAGGCCACAAGAAACCTTTTTGAGCCGAACCCTAAAAGTAGAAGCCTCTCCCTTAAACCAAACCTCACCTCCCCAAGGACCTTTAAGGGCGAATCGCAAAGGGAGATTTTGGGCTTAAAAAGGCACTTTAAAGACGAAAGGCCCATCTTAAAACTACCCAATGGCTTCTCTCCCCTTTTCAATTTTTCTCCGATGAGATACCGACTTATTATCCCTAAGCCCAAGATCACGAGGCAAAGGTTTAGGATCTTTCCAAGCTCCATAAAGGACCCTCCTATTTGAGCTTTCTTATCCTCTCGGCAGGAGATATGATCTCCAAGATCCTTACGCCGAGTTTTTCCTCCTGGACCACTATCTCACCTTTTGCCACCGGTTGACCATTTACTAAGATATCGAAAGGCTCAGAGGCCTCCTTCTCCAATTCCACGATCGAACCCTTTCGGAGATTCAAAAGTTCCCTCAGAGGAAGCCTTCTTCTTCCGAGTTCAACCGAAAGCTCAAGCGGTATATCTAAAAGGAGCTCCAGGTTCATACCTTCAAAATCTTTCTCCTCCATCTCGTACCTCCTCACTCAACAAGGCCCGTGATTTTAACCGCCCTTTTACCCCGGGAGATACCCGCTTTACCCCGTAATAAGGGAACCCCTTCTACTTCGACTATTAGCTCTTCATCGGGCCTTGAGGGAAAAGTGATCATGTCCCCCACCTTTAATTTCAAGAGCTCCTCGGCTCTCATATCCTTCCTCAAGAAGATAGCCCTCAAATTAACCGGAACCTCTTTCAACGTTTCCAAAAACCGTGCCTTAAACTCCGGATCCGACGCCTCTTCCTTAACGCCGATGTTCATCTGATCCCGCAACATCCTCACCAAAGTGCCCGGTAGGCAAAGAGAAAAACTCCCGGTGGTTGGACCTAAATCAACTTCAAAACGCCCTAAGAGGATGGACTCTCTTTGAAATCCCGCTTGAACCAGTTCCGGACTCAGTTCGATCTTTTCCATGCGAAACCTTAAAGGGTAAATGGGCTCCCAAATGAGGCGCAAATCCTCAAGCAATATGTTGGAAATACGTCTTATTATCCGCGTCTCAATAGGAGTAAACTCCCTTCCCTCAATTTTTATCCTTCCCCTTTTCCCTCCGCCAAAAAGGATATCCACTGCGTAAAAGACCGTCTTTGCGTCAAGAACCAAAAGGGCCTCCACTTCCAAAGGCTCGACCTTGAGTATTATCAACCCCGTGGGGACAGGCACTTTCTTTATGAAATCCTCGAAGTACATGGCTTTGAACTCGGAAAACTCCACCGAGACCAAACGGTGCAAGAAATCGCTCAAATCCACACTGGCTTTCCGGGCAAAACGCTGAAAGATAAGCACTATCTCTTTCATCCTCTCCAGTTCGATTAGCTCCCATTTCCGGAAGTCGAACCTTTCAAAAGCCCTTTCGGAAACTTCAGGAACGACCTCTTCGGCCTTTTCTAAGGGGATCTCGCCCTCTTCAAGGCCCTTTAAAAGCGCATCGATCTCCTCTTGACTCAAAAGCTCGGCGCTCTTAATGGGCCTCTCTTCTTTCCTTTCTTCTTCCTTGGGAACTTCTTCTTGAACTTTTTCTTCCTGGGAAAATTCCTCAAGGAGTTTATCTATTTCGTTTTGATCCATACGGTCGGTCATGGCCTATTGAACGATAAAGTCCGTAAAATAGACGCCTGTAACCTTAACCTCCTTTACCCCCTTCTCCTCCAAGGCCCGATTGACCCTCTTCAATATCTCCTGCTGCAAAAGGGCCTTGCCTTCGCTGGTGATCATCTCCTCGTAAGTCTTTTCGGTAAGCAAAAAGATTATCTGATTCCTCAAAATCGGGATCTCTTTGCTCACAACCTCATTCCCCTTTTCCCCTTCCACCTCAAGGCTCATGGTCACCTTTAGAAAATTAACCCCGCCTTTAAGGTTCACCACAAAGGGTTCAAGGTTCACATAACTTATGACCTTCGGCTTAACGGGTTTAGCGGGATGTTTGGTCAAACCACCTTTTCCCAATGCCAAAAAGCCAGCCCCTCCGACTAATATCAATACTCCAAGGACCACAAATATGAGCTTCTTCTTCCCCAAAAACTTCATCCTTCACTCCCTTACCGCAACCTTTATGCCGTCTTATTATAAGACATAAAAGATGCTCCTTTATAAAAACTTACGTCCATTTTTGGACAAAGAGGTGTCAAAAACTTGACAAAGGAAGGTCAAGAAGGTTAAAAAAGAAAGGCAAGCCCATTGGTATGGATCGTGCATTAATAAGGGGTGAGCCTTAAAGGTCTTTTAATGGAGTAAGAACGTTGATACCTATTCTTATCGGCCAAAGCCCTAAGATCCGAGAGATCCTTTCCCTTATCGAAAGAGTCGCTAAGACCGATAGTACGGTTTTGATCACAGGAGAAAGTGGTACGGGAAAAGAGCTTGTCGCCAGGACCCTTCATCTTAAAAGCCCTCGAGCCCAAGGGCCTTTTGTGGCCATTAACTGTGGGGCCATTCCCCATGAGCTTTTGGAGAGCGAGCTTTTCGGGTATGTGAAAGGGGCCTTCACCGGGGCCGTAAGGGACAAGAAGGGAAGACTGGAAGTGGCCAATGGGGGGACCGTTTTTTTGGACGAGATCTCCGAGATGAGCCCGGCCCTTCAGGTTAAACTGTTGAGGGTCCTTCAAGAGAGGGAGTTCGAACCTATAGGGAGTACCAAATCCGTGAAGGTCGATATAAGGGTTGTGGCGGCCACCAACAAAAACCTGGAGGAACTGGTAAAAAAGGGGCGATTTCGGAATGACCTTTATTGGCGTTTAAACGTGGTCCCCATTCATCTTCCTCCCCTGCGGGAAAGGAAGGAGGATATACCCCTTTTGATCTCGCATTTTTTGGAGATTTACAATGAACGCTATAAGGGGAAGGTCTCCGGTTTCTCCCAAAGCGCCATGGAACTGCTTTTAAACTACGATTGGCCGGGTAACATAAGGGAATTGGAAAACCTGGTGCAGAGGTTGGTGGTCCTAAAGGGAGAAGGAATCATATTACCGGAGGATCTGCCCGAAAAAATCCGAGGGAATGGCCATCTTCACTCCTTTTTCCATTTCGACGGAGAAAAACTGAAACTTAACGAAGCGGTTACGAACCTGGAACGTTATCTCATCACTGAGGCCCTACGCCGGGCAAATGGGGTCAAAAGCAAGGCGGCGAAACTTCTGGGCATAAAACGAACCACCCTCCTTCACAAGATGAAAAAAAACGGAATCCTCGATCCCTCTAACTCTTAGACCTTTTAAGGGAAAGCTCCCGGGCCTCGCGGGAGATGGTGACCTTATCCTGAACTTGAAAATAAAGCCTTCGGGGGCTTTGACGTTCTGGAAGCTCTTTTCGATAAATCTCCCCCTTATAAACCCTCAAAATCTCCTTTATGTAAAGAAGAGGATACACCTTTATCTTCCCTTATAACCTTTAAGGAGAAACCCTTCCTCCGTTAGGGATCTTAGCTTACGCCTCACTTCCTCTCTAACCCCAATAAGGAGTATTTCAAACTTTTTTAACTTGTCAAGGAAAGAAAGAAGAAGTTCCGGATCCCTTTTCTCTTCACTTAAAAGAACCTCTCGGAGTTTTGAGATCTCATGGGGAAGGCTCTCGTATTCCCCTCTTTTGAGAAGCCCTTTCGCCCTCTCTAAAAGTCTCTCCTCTTCTCTTAGGCCCAAATCTCAAGAACCCCTTTCTTTCACTTCTTCAAAGGCTTCCTTTAACTGTTGAAGCATCTCGATCACCGACTTGATCCTCTCCGGTTTCTCCTCCGCGTCAAAAAGCAACAACTCCCTCAACATGAAGGTGTAAATATCCCTCAAGTTTTTCGCTATCTCACCACCCCTTTCCAGATCCAAAGAGGCTAAAAGCTCCGAGATGACCTCCATGCCATAAATGAGCCTTTCGGCCTTTTTCTCGTATTCCTTCTTCTCATAGGCCTCAAGGGCCTCCTTCAAATACCTGATCCCCTCCTCATAAAGCATAACCACCAAGCTCAAAGAATCCACCGTCAAAACACTAGTCTCTTTATAAGCCGAAAGAGCCGCCTTCATCCTGCTTCACCTCCTTATTTGGAATTTTTAAAACTTATTTCGATCTGTTGGCTCAACCAATTGCTCAGGGACTTCAATTGCCCCAGAGCCTCCTCAAGAGCCAAAAATTGCCTTCTCAATCTCTCCTTCTCCTGTTCTATTAAGTACTGCTGACGATCGATCTGCTCATTTATCCTCTGTATTTGTCTCTGCAAAATATCGGTTTTCACATTTAAAAGTCCTGAGAAGGGGGTGATCAACTTATCGAGGTATTCCTTGAGGTTGGTGCTTACTTTCTGAAGAAGAGAGGAGGTATTTTCGGGGTCCATTGAGAATTTTTCAAAGAAAGCCTCTTTATTGAACGTTAAACTTCCGTCCTTCTGAAGGTTTATGCCTATAAAGGTCAAGGCGTTAAGACCCTCGGGGAGATCGGCCTTTTGTAAGATGAGGGAAACAAGCGTACTTTTTATCCCCCTTAGGGTCACATCGCCCATTAAGGGCTTTATGATCCCCTCTTGATAGGAGAACTGCTCGTTGAAAAAACTCACCACCTGGTTATAGGCGTTAACGAAGTTTTCGATCTTCCCGATTAAACTATCCGTATCCCTTTTGACCTCCAAGGAGATGGTGGTCCCCGGAAGGGCCCTTTTTAATTGAACGGTCAAACCCTTAAAGAGGTCGTTTATGGTGTTTGAGGGCCTTTGGACCATGAGTCCGTTTACCTTTAAGAGAGCATCCTGAGCTTGGATGAGGTTTTGAAAGCCGAAAAGATCATTCGGATCTTCAAGCGTGAGGGCATTGGTTTCTCCGGTTTTTTCACCCTTCAAAAAAAGGACGAACTCCCTCTCGTTGACCTTTATGATGGAAGCCTTGAAGTCGCCTCCCAAGCTATTGATCTTGTCACGAATCGTTTGAAGGGTATCCTCGGGAGAGATTTGGATTTCAAGACCGTTAATCCTTAAAAGGCCTTCTAGACCAAGCGCTTGATCTTGGGAAGAAAAGGTCTTGGAGGCCCACACATCCGCTTGGGCCAGTTGTAAGACCTCCAATTGGTAAGAGGTCTCTTCGGCAAACCTGGAAGCTGAAACTTCCATAACTGATTGAGGGTCAACCCCTTGAGCACTTAAAAGGACTTTGTAATTTTGGAAACTATACCCCATATAAAAGTCCCATAGGGAATCCCTCAACGAAGAGAGCTTCTCCTTGAGGCTTCCCCAAAGGGATAGCTTCTCGTTTAGGGCTTTTCTGTCTTTCTCCAAAGGAGTGATGACTTGGTTCCTTTTGACCTGGATGAGTTTGTCTATCACCTCATCCCAATTGATGGAAGACATAAGGCCACTTATGTATTGGGTTGGCTCACTCATCTGGGTTCCTCCGAATCGCTCAAAAACCTCTCAAGTATCTCCTTAATCCTCAGGGCCTCCTCGGAAGGGATCTGGCGGATCACCTTTCCGCTTTTTCTCTCCACAAGTTGAGCCAAAAGGGTCCCAGTTTTCTGATCAAGGAGATACCTTAAAGAGAGGTCATTTCTCTCCAAAAACTCCCTTATTCTCTCTTGAAGGTTTTCCCTTAGCCTTTTAAGGTCCTCAGTAAGCCTTTCTAACTCTTTAACTCCCTCGATCTCCCTTGGGGCTTTATCTTTGAAATTGCCCTTAGAAAATCCGTTTTCCCTTTCCCTTACGGACAAGCCATTTTGAATCTCCTTGACTTTTTCTTGGGACTCCCTCTCCCGAGGAGTCCAAAAATCCCTAACCCCCTTTTCGATTCCCTCGACCTTCATGACCTAAACTCATTTAAGGGGAAGACCCCGCAAAAGGGCCTTCCCCTCCCTTCCTTAACGGCCTATTAAGGCCAAAATGTGCTGGGGCAAAGCGTTGGCATGAGTGAGCATGGCCATTGAGGTCTGGACCAAGATCTGGTTTTTCGTGAAGTTCACCATCTCCAGAGCCATATCGGTATCGCGAATGGTCGAATCGGAAGCCAGGTAGTTCTGAACCGTCACCCCGAGGTTAGAAGCGGTATATTGGAGCCTATTCTGATAGGCACCAAGATCGGCCCTGAAAGCCGCAACCGAAAAGATTGCCGAATCTAAAGCGTTAAGGGCCTGCTGGGCACTTGTCAATGAGGAGAGATCAAGTTGGCTTATTCCCAAGGAACCTGTATCAATTTGATAAAACTGAATCTGAATTTGATCGTACCCTTCGTTTCGGTAACCTACTTGTATAGTAGCAGACCAGGAAGTAGTCCAAGTGCCGGTAGTCGTACCATACAATAGCTGTTGATCCGCATATTTTGTAGCCTTAGAGATTCGGTCTATTTCGGCCAAAAGCTGTTGAGCCTCTTTATTTATCTGGGCCCGATCCTCACTACCTACCGTATCTGAGGCTGCTTCGGTTGCCAGTTCTTTTAGACGCTCAAGGATATTGTGGATCTGGTCCAAGGTTCCTTCGGCCACTTGGATCATGGCGATAGCTTGTTCCGTGTTTCTTTGGGCCTGTTGGAGGCTTCTTATCTGAGCCCTCAATCGGCTACTTATGGCCAGACCCGCCGCGTCATCAGCGGCGCGGTTGATCCGGTAACCTGAGGAGAGCCTCTCCAAAGAACGAGCCAGATTGGTGTCGGCGATTGAGAGCCACCTATGGGCCTCAAGCGCCGAGATATTATGAGCGACCTTTAAAACAGCCATCCCTACGCCTCCTTTTTCCAAGGGCCTTTCGGCCCTTGGGCCGGGCTATTTTTACCCCGCCTCTTCGCCCCCAACCCGGCAGGCGGCTTTTGGGGCTTCTTCCATCCTTTTATATCGGCAAAGAGACGGGAAAACTTTAGCCCGGAAAAAGCTCCTCCAATCGCCACAGAAGCTCCGAACTCCTTTTGGCCAAAAGGGCCTCGTAGTTTCTGCCCTCTTTAAGAAGGGTTTCTTCCACCAATTTAAAAACCTCACCTATCTCCTTGAAGGAATCGAGTTCTTTTTCGACCTTGAGACTTAAGTTATAAAGAACCAGCTCCAGATAAACGAGGGCCTCTTCTACTCTCCCCTCCCCGATATCGAGGAGGCATAAGGCCAAAAGGACATCTACAGCGTTTGGATCCCTCTCAAAGGCCTTGAGGAAATAGGGTCTTGCCTCAGCGTTTCTTCCCTCAAAAAGAAGAAGATGCCCCAAATTGATAAGGGCCGGAAGATGATCCTCTTTCAAGGAAAGGGCCTTTCGGAAAAACTCCTCCGCCCTTTTAAAGTCGCCACATCTTCTTAACGCAACCCCAAAATCGGAGAAAAACGAAGGGTCCTCTATCCCTTCTCGAAAGGCCTCCTCATACTCCCTTAAAGCCATATCTTCCCTTCCTTCTTGAAGGTAAATACTTCCAAGCCATAGGTGGGAAAAGCCTTTCGCCACTTTCAAGGGGAAGGGGACGCTTGAAGGACGAAGCTCCTTTTCCTTGAATCTTTCAAGGATTACTTTTGCCTCTTGGAGTTCGCCCTTTTTAAACAATAAACCCCCCAAGAAGAAAAGCCCAAGGGGATTTTCGGGATCCTCTTCTTGGGCCTTTCTTAAGTAACGCTCCGCCTCCTCGTAATCTCCGAGATGCTCAAGGCACCTGGACACATTCACCAAAGCCCCTACCTTCCACTCTTTCTGGCCTTCAAAATTCCCATTCTCTAAAAACTTTTTGGCGTAAAAAAGGGCCCTTTCGTAATCCCCCAAAACCCCGTAGGTCATGCTCAAATGCCAATGGACCACAAAATCCCTGGGGTTTTCCGCCAGAGCGGTAAGGAGCATCTTGAGGTTCCTCTTGGCTTTGTCCCTGACCTTTTCCGGATTCATATACCCCTGGTGGAAAACCCTAAGGTCAGTCTCCTCTAAGGGAATCCCCAGAAAAAGGAGGCTATCGATGATCGATTCGTGGATCCGCCTGATAAAACCTACCCCCGGCAATTTGGGAAAGACCCTTATCTGTTTGGCATACCTGGAAAAAAGGTCATTCCCGCTTTCGGGAGAAACTATCGTAAACCAATAGGCCTTGGGCTCCTCTAAGGAAAGGGATTCCTTCCACTTTAAAAATTTTTCCCTATCCTCAGCGGGGATCCTGTCATCGGCATCAAGCCAAAGGATGTAATCGCCTTCGGCATGACGAAGGGATTCGTTTCTGGCTAAGGCAAAATCGTTAACCCATTTGAAATGAAAGACCTTTGCCCCGTAGTCCTTGGCGATCTCAACAGTTCTGTCCTTTGAACCCGTATCCACAATCACCACTTCGTCAACCAAACCCCTTACACTCTCAAGACACAAAGGAAGATGCTCCTCCTCATCCTTGACGATCATACAAAGGGATAAACGAGCCTCCATAAAAACCTCCTTTTAAAAAGACCTCTCTAAGAGTTAGCAAACTTCATACCTCTTTGACAGATTCCCATCCGCCGTTATAGAAATTTAAAGAGAAACAAAAGTTTTGCCGAATAAAGAGAAGGGGAGCCTTGAGCTTAAGAGTTAAGTTTTTGTTAACCAAAAAGGAAGAGGGTTCCGAAGAGGAAAGGGTTAATTTCTTTGAAAGGGGTCTCGTTTTAAACGTAAAGAAGGGACAAGTTTTAGCCGAAGGGGAAGGGGATGATTTTGACCCGAGCGAATTTCCGAAAGGGGAAAACGTGTATGTTCCGCCGGAAAATCCCAGGGTTTTAGTATCAGCAGTAGACGGATATGCCTTTTTTAAAGACGGAAAAATCCACGTTTCCCCCCTTTATGAGGTTAATGGGGATATAGATCATTCGACGGGAAACATCCATTTTGTGGGCACCCTACTGATCAAAGGAACAGTAAGGGAGAGCTTCCTTGTGGAGGCCAAAGAGGCCGAGATCGGGGGGGACATCGAAGGAACCGTTTTCACCCGCAAAAACCTCCTGGTTAAAGGAGGGATTGTGAGCAAAAAACACAAGGTGATTTCGGGAGGAAATTTAAAAGCCAGCTACATCTTGAGCTCCAAGGTGGAGGCCTTTGGTGATATAGAGGTTTCAAAGTTCATAAGGGAAAGTGAGATAAAAGCGGGAGGAAGTATCATCGTCTCCGGGGAACCAGGGGCGATAATTGGGGGAAGTCTATGGGCCCAAAAGGGAATAAGGGCAAATGTGGTTGGGTCATCTTATTCCGCTCATACTACCATAAGGCTTGGGATAGACCCCTTTTTGGAAATATTGATCCAAAGTCATCTTCAAACGATCCAAGAGGAGAAGGAGCTTATCCTCGGAATACTCGAGGATAAGGACCTTCCCTTCGAAGAAAGGTTCCAGTACGAAAGGAAGCTTCTGGAATTGGATTTCCAAACTAAACTGCTGGAAGAGGCCCTTTATCGAAATTTAGAAAAGGCCTTCCTTGAGGTCAAAAAGAAGGTCTTTCAAGGGGTCACCTTAATGATCGGTCATCATACCTTAAGGATCGAAGAGGATATGGAAGGCCCCCTGAGGTTTTTCTTAAAAGACGATAAAATCGAGCTCGAAAGATGGACATAAGTCTCGTATTAGGCCTTCTGTTGGGAGTGCTTTTAATAGGTGCGGGTATCTCCATGGGGGGGGATATTAGGGCCTTCATCGATCTCCCCTCGGTGTTAATAACCTTTGGAGGAACTTTAGCAGCCACCTTGGTCATGTTTCCCTTAAAAACCGTGATAGGGAGCTTGAAACTGGCCCAAGTGGTCTTAAAGGAACCCAAAACCTCACCCCTGGAGATAATTGAGAAAATCGTAAGTTTAGCTCAAAAGGCCAGGAGGGAGAGCATTTTGGCTTTGGAGAATGAGCCCATCGAAGATCCCTTCTTAAAGAAGGGCATAAGGCTCGTTGTAGATGGAGCAGAACCCGATTTCATTCGAACGGTCCTGGAGACCGAGATCGATATGATGCTCGAACGTCATAAGGCAGGTCATAAGGTATTTACCGCTATGGGGACCTTCTCCCCGGCCTTCGGAATGATAGGAACACTCATAGGTTTAGTGCAGATGTTGAAAAGCCTGGACAATCCCGAAAAGATAGGCCCAGCCATGGCGGTCGCTTTAATTACCACCTTTTACGGAGCAATAGCTGCCAATCTGGTGTTTTTGCCCATCGCTTCGAAGCTCCAGGACCGATCCAACAGGGAAGCTATTCTAAGGGAGATGATGTTGGAGGGGGTCTTGTCGATTTTAGCGGGCGAAAACCCGAGGATGATAAGGGAAAAACTCATGACCTTTTTACCCCCATCCATGAGGCTTGAAGACCATGCCCAAAAGGAAAAGAAGGGAAGCTGAAAGCGAAAGCATAGGGGAACCCGCTCCCCACTGGCTGCTCACCTACGGGGATATGACCACGCTTATTCTCACCTTTTTTATCCTCCTTTTCACCTTCGCCCAGTATGACCTCATCAAGTTCCGAATGGTCTTGGGTTCGATCCAACAGGCCCTGGGGGTTCAAAGGGTAAGTAAAAAGGGAGCATTCCAAACCTATGAATCGAGTCCTTTCCTAATGTTCGATTATCAGAAACTCGATTCCCTAATAGAAACCTTTTATCGCCAGACCCAGCTTTATCGCGAATTAAAAAAAGAACTCGAGAAAATCCCGGGCGTTCAAATTCGCGTCTCCGAAAGAGGGGTAATCGTTAGGGTAGAGGAGAAGATCTTTTTTGATCTCGGAAAGGCAGATCTTAAGCCCGAGTCCTATCCTATTTTGGAAAAAATGACAGAACTCATAAAGAAGTTCGAAAACTATAAAGTGGCGGTTGAAGGGCATACGGATGACCTTCCCATCCATTATCGTTTTCCTTCCAACTGGGAATTATCCACTGCCAGAGCCTCAAGGGTTGTGAGGTATTTCATAGAAAAAGGCATCCCTCCCCAAAGGTTTAAAGCAGTAGGGTATGCCGATACCAAACCCGTGGTCCCGAACACCTCCATGGAGAACCGAGCCCAAAACCGAAGAGTCGAGTTTGTGTTCTCCGTTGAGACCCACGAGGAAAGTTACAACAAAGAGTTTCTAAGGATGCTCGAAAAGCTCGAAAAATCAAAGGGGGAGGAAAAATTTTCCCACTCAAAGAGTTGAACCTTTGGAAAAAGGCCAATTTTAAGCTTCTCACCTAAAGGCACATTCCTTGCTTTTTAAGCAAAATAGGGGGATAAGGAATCATGGCCTCGATAGAATTCGTATCGGGTCTGGTAGGATCGAGTGTGGGGCTTGAGGGGTGGTTTGAAGTCATAAGCCATAACTTATCCAATCTCCAGACCCCGGGCTTCAAAAGGCATGTTTTGAGCTTTGAGAATGAGGAATATGAAAAATCCGAAACGGAAAAGGGCTTTTGGATAAGGCCCACCAAGCTCACCTTAGATCTCTCCCAGGGCCTTCTAAAGCCCACGGGAAATCCCTTGGATCTGGCCATTTCGGGAGAGGGCTTTTTCGTAGTTCAAACCCCCAGGGGCGAAAGGTTCACCCGAAAGGGCGATTTCTCTCTTGACCGGAATGGCTTTTTGGTCACCAACGAAGGATTCCAGGTTTTGGGAGAAGGAGGCCCCATAGAGATCGGACGGGGACGGGGGGTAGTTATAAACGAAAGAGGAGAAGTTACGGTCGATGGGGAGGTTATCGATACTTTGAGGATCGTCACCTTTTCCAAAGAGGCTCGACTTATCCCGGAGGGAAACGGCTTAATAAGGGCCGAAGGGGGTGAGGTCTTTCCTGCTGAAGGTTTCTCCGTTAAGCAGGGGTTTTTAGAGGGCTCCAATGTAAGCCCTATAGAAGAGATGGTGAGATTGATGAACTTGATAAGGCTTTTTGAGGCTTATCAAAAGGCCCTTCAAACTTCCTTTGAGGATTTAAGCCGTAAACTCATTCAGGAAGTAATAAAGGTTTAAAGGAGGATAAGGATGCAAGCCCTTTGGATCTCAGCTACCGGCATGAAGGCCCAAGAGATGAGGATCAACGTGATCGCTAATAACCTGGCCAATGTGAACACTACCGGCTACAAGACCTCAAGGCTCGAATTGGAGGATCTGGCCTATGAGACCCTTAAGGCCCAAGGAGCTCAAGCGGCAGGAGGAACCCAGATCCCAACGGGTATCCAGATAGGACTCGGAGTGAGGCTCTCGGCGATCCAAAAGAACTTCCTTCAGGGCGATTACCAACAAACCCAAAACCCCTTGGATTTGGCCATCCAGGGAAGGGGGTTCTTCCAAGTGATGCTGCCTGATGGGACTCTGGCCTATACCAGGGCGGGAGCTTTTAAGATCTCCCAAGATGGAACGCTGGTGACTTCGGAGGGTTATCCCCTCCAACCCGAGATAGTCATCCCTCGGGAGGCCCAGACGATAACGGTTTTGCCGGACGGAACAGTAAGCGTGACTCTCCCCGGAGAGACGGCACCTCGGCAATTGGGTCGAATAGAACTGGCCGATTTCGTTAATCCAGCAGGGCTTAGGGCAATGGGAAGGAACCTATTTGTTGCCACCGAAGCTTCAGGCGATCCCGTAACAGGAAATCCGGGCGAGGAAGGGTTTGGCACAATAGCCCAGGGTTTCCTGGAGATGTCAAACGTTGACCTGGTGGGTGAGATGGTGGAGTTGATAATGGCTCAGAGGGCCTATGAGATAAACGCCAAGGTCATCCAGGCAGCAGATGATATGTTAACCTCTACGGTCAATCTGAAGAGGTAAAGGCGATGATTTGGCTTCTTTTAAGTGCCCTTCTTCTCAATCCGGTAGACCTTGTGAGGGAAGGTCTTGTGAAACACCTTAAGGAACGTTTCCCTTATTGTCAAAAAATAGAACTCGAAGACCTTAGGCTCTCCTCTATGCCTTCTCTTTCTCCTGGGCAAGTGGACCTTACCATCCTTGAAAACTCCCAAGATCTGTTAGGGAAAGCTTCCTTTACGGTGATTCTACGACAAGGAGAAAAGGAAGAAAGACTCGTGGCTTCAGCTAAGGTGAAAATATGGGCCCAGGTGCCATTTACCACAAGAAGAATCGAGAAACATCGGCTCATAACTGCTGAGGATTTCGTCCTAAGGGAGGTGGAACTCTCCACCTTTCCAAGAGGGGTCATAACCGATCCGAAGCTGCTCTTGAATAAGAGGGTGAAGAACTCCTTACCCCCGGGCATTCCTTTAAGGCTCGATCACCTTGAAGAACCTCCCGTCCTCAAAAAAGGTGACCTTGCCAATGCCCTGTTGGAAACCCCTTCTCTTAGGATTTCCGTGAAGGTGGTACTTCTTGAAGACGGAAGGATCGGTGAGATCGTTCGAGTCAAAAACCCCATCTCAAATAAGGAACTGAAAGGAAGGGTAATGGATGAAAAGACCCTTCTCATAGGGGGATTTTGATGAAGAGGAAAACCTTGCTATTAGGTCTTGTGTTTCTTTTTGGATGCTCCGATGTGATGGAACTTCAAAAGCGAGAGGTGTTCTTTCCCATCGTTCCCGCCAAGGAAGAGGCCCTTTCTGAAGGGTCCTTATGGAGGGACGAGGGAAGGGGATTTTTATTCTCGGATAGAAAGGCAAGAAGGGTTGGTGATACGGTGACGGTTAAGATCCTGGAATCAAGCCTCGCCACCCAGGCCGCCAAGACCGAGAGTTCCCGTTCTTCGAACGTTGATGCGGGTATAAATAGTCTCTTTAACGCCCCTGTTCATTTCGGCCTGAAAAACATTTGGCCTGGTGGTTTTAGGCCCGAGATCAAGTCCAAAATGAAGACCGATTTTGAAGGTGAAGGCACAACCTCCAGAAGTTCCAAGATCATCGCCACTTTGACCTGTCATGTGGTGGCGGTTCTCCCAAATGGGAACCTTTTAATCGAAGGCCAGAGGGAGATATTCATAAATCGCGAAAGGGAATATATAAGGCTCAGAGGGATTGTGAGACCCGAGGATATCGGACCGGATAATACAGTGCTTTCCACCCTTTTGGCTGATGCCAGGATCGAATATGGGGGTAAAGGCATAGTCTCCGATAAACAAGGATCGGGCTTTTTGGGAAGACTTCTGGATCTTTTATGGCCTTTTTAAGAGCCATGAAGAGGGTACTTTGCGCCATATTATGTCTTCTGCCCCTTTTCAGTTGGGGAGAGAGGATAAAAGACATAGGGTTCTTTCAAGGCGTAAGGCCTAATGAGCTGATTGGATATGGTTTGGTGGTTGGGCTTAACGGAACCGGTGACAAGAGGGGATCTTGGTTTACGGTTCAATCCTTGGTCAATATGCTCTCCCAAATGGGGGTGAGCGTGCCAGCCGATCAACTTAAGGTCAAAAACGTGGCGGCGGTCATGGTGACGGCTAAACTCCCTCCCTTCGCTAAACCTGGGACAAAGATCGACGTTCTTGTCTCCTCCATAGGGGATGCCACAAGTTTACAGGGAGGTACTCTTCTTCTCACCCCCTTGAGGGGGGCCGATGGAAAGGTTTATGCTGTGGCTCAAGGCCCGATCCTTGTAGGGGGAATGGGGGTCAAAGGGGCTGCCACCCAGGTCATCGTTAATGTGCCCACGGTGGGAAGGATCCCAGGAGGAGCTATCGTGGAAAGAGAAGTCCCCCTTGACCTTAGCTTCCGTGAGGAGATTCGCTTTTATTTATACAAGCCCGATTTCACGACCGCCAAGAGGGTTAAAGAGGCCATTGAGAAGATCCTGGGGAAGGGAACCTGTAAGGTAGAGGATGGCTCAAGTATCCTGATACTTATCCCTCCTTCCCTTAGAGGCGATGTCCCCGGACTTTTGGCCACCATAGAGGGCCTTGAAGTGATGACCGATGAGGTGGCCAAGGTGGTGGTGGACGAAAGAACGGGAACGATCGTCATAGGGAAAGGGGTGAGGATTAAACCCGTGGCGGTGGCCCATGGGAATATAAGCGTTCAAATTAAAGAACGCCCCCGGGTAGTCCAGCCTCAACCCTTTGCCCCAGGAAGAACGGTGGTTGTCCCCGAAACGGAAGTGAAGGTGGAAGAGGAAGTGGGGCATTTACAAAAAATCGAGGGGGCTACGGTGGGGGAATTGGTTGAGGCCTTAAACGCTTTAGGCGTCACCCCCAGGGATTTGATAGCTATCCTACAGGCCATAAAGGCCGCCGGGGCCTTGGAAGGAGAATTGGAGGTCATCTGATGGAGATCCTACTTTTGGGGCTTAACCCTTATCTTTCACGGAAAGACCCCGAAGGGGTGGCCAAGGCCTTTGAGGCTCTTTTCCTGGAGACGCTTCTTCGCGGGATGAACAAAACCATATTGCGATCGAACCTCTTCCCCCAGAGAACTGAAACCAAGATATATCAGGACTTATTCTCCCAAGTTCTCGCTTTGGAACTTTCCAAATCCGGAGGACTTGGCCTAAGCCAAAAGCTATTGGAGGCATTAAAGGGAACTAAAGTCCCGGCGAAAAATGCCGATAAAAATAGGGGAGGTGGAACATGAAGATAGATGGAAAACCGCCTATAGGGCTTGAGGATTACATAAAAGCCCGGGTTCAAGAGGTCAAACGTAAGCTAAAAGAGGGAGAGGTAGTATTCTCCCCTTCGGCTCGAACTCGGGAAGGGGAAAAGGTCACCATCTCCGAAGAGGCCAGGCAATTTGTGAGCCTACTTCAGAGCGTGAAGGAACTTCCCGAGGTCCGATCGGAATTGATCCAAAAGCTCAAGGAGTCCATAGAAAAAGGGACCTACAAAGTAAGGACCAAAGAGGTGGCTACCAGGATGATACTTAATGCCCTTGAGGAAATGGTGGAAAAATGAAGGCACTAAGGGAGCTTTACCAAGAGCAAATAAGGCTTCTCGAGGAACTGCTCTTCCTTTTGAAGAGGGATGCGGAGATCATCCGCTCGGGTCGAAAAGAAGAACTGGAGGAACTTCTGGAAAACAACAAGAAAAAAGAAACCCTTGCCCTCAAGATAAAACTCATAGAAGGGGAGAAAAGACGACTCCTGGAAACCGGGGAAAGGCCAAAGGAGCTGGAGGAAGAGCTAAGATCCCTCCTTAAAGAGATCTCCCATCAAGGAGAGAAGAACCGGGTGTTACTTGAGGAATCCCTCTCCTTGATCATGGCCCTTCTCTCGGTGCTTTCGCCCCCGGTCACCTACACCCCTGAAGGAAGGCCCCTTATGGGGGAACTGTTACGTTCGAGGGGTAAGGCCTAATGTTCGTATGGGCCCTGGAAGTGGCAAAATCCGCCCTGTTTTCCCAGCAGACGGCCATTTACGTGACCTCCCATAACATAGCCAACGTAAACACCCCCGATTACAGCCGTCAACAGGTGGTGCTTTCAACCCTGGGTCCGGTTAACCTCCCGGTTGGGTATCTGGGAAGGGGGGTTTGGATCGAGGAAGTTAGGCGCATCTATGATCGTTTCCTAATGCTTCAGGTCAATTCCCAACAGTCTGAGAAAAGCTTCTGGGAGACCCATAGTAAAGTCCTTTCTCAGATGGAAACCCTTTTGGGTGACTCGGAGGAAGGGGGATTCGGAACTTTGATGGACGAGTTTTTCAACGCCTGGCATCAACTTAGTCTGAACCCCCAGGGGTATGGAGAGAGGGTGGCGCTTTTGCGGATTGCGGAAAACTTGAGCGAGTTAATTAGCTACAAGGCAAAATCGTTGAGTCAAACAAGGCAGGATCTCGTAAGGGAGATAGAATCGGCTCTTAAGGACATAAACCGCCTCCTTTCCGAGATAGCCCAAATTAACAGCAAGATTCGCCTGGGGCGAAATGACCTCTTTGACGAAAGGGATCGCCTTTTAAAAGAGCTTTCGGCCTACTTGAACTTTACGGTCCTTGAAGATGGCCAAGGAAGGGTGACACTTCTTATCGGAGGAGTGAGCCTTGTTGAAGGGCTTGAGGCCCATAGCTTGACTTTGGAATCCGATCCCTCCGGTAAAGTAAAGATAAAGCTTAAAGGACCTGGGACTTTTGACGTTACCTCTTTTGTATCCCTCGGGAAACTCGGGGCTTTAATCAAAGCAGAAAACGAAATTCTGCCCTCTTTCTCCGAGAAACTGGACGAGTTCGTCAAAATGATAATCTCCGAGGTGAACAAACTCCATAGCGAAGGAGAAGGACAAAAGACTTACACCCAAATCGAGAGCCTTTATGAGCTCAACGATCCTCCCTTCCAGATCCCCAAAGGGTCCTTCCAAATATGCCTTTATAACCCAAATGGCGACCTTGTGACTTATAGCGTCAATTTCAATGGGGATCTTCAAAATCTCATAAACCAATTAAACCAGATCACGGGTCTTCATGCCGAAATCGAAAACGGAAGGCTTCGCATTTACGCCGATCCTGGATATTCCTTCAGCTTCGCTCGGGCCGATAAAGAGAGTTCAGGCATAGTCTCAGCTTTAGGCCTTAACCTCTTCTTCACCGGGTGGGATGCCTCAACTATAGGTCTAAACCCTCTCCTTGAGGATGATCCCGCTTATATAAGTGCGGCCTCAAACCCAAAAAGCCCCGATGACAATTCCAATGCCCTTTTAATAGGGGAACTCGGAGGAGGCCCCTTTAAGGAATTCTACAACTCCATTATGGGAGAGATAGGGCTTATGGTGAAGGACGCCCAGAAAAGATTCGAGGTTTCGGAGGGGCTTTTACAATCGCTCCAAGCGCGCCGTGAGGAAATCTCCGGGGTTTCTCTGGATGAAGAGATGTTAAATCTCATCAAATTCCAAAGGTCTTATGAAGCAGCAGCCAAACTCGTAAGGGTTATAGATGAACTTCTCGAAACTTTAATCTCCTTGAGATGAGGTGGGCATGTTTTTCCGGATCACAAACAACTTGATGCTCCTTCAAGCCCTTTATCAGCTGGCAAAACAGAGTAGAAACCTCGGACACTTACAAGAACAGGCGGCTTCGGGAAGAAAGATCCTTCGAGCCTCAGATGACCCTACTGGGATGATGATGAGTTTGAGGCTCGTGGGGCAACTCAATCGATTTGAACAGTACAAGAAAAACATCGATTTCGGTTTAAGATGGTTGAATTTTAATGAGGCCGTTTTAAACGACCTGGAGGAGAACATAACCAAGGCGATGGAGGTGGCGGTAAGTCAAGCCTCCGACACGGCCAATGCCGACACCCGGAGGGCTTCCGCCGTCTTTATCCGGGGATTAAAACAGACGGTCCTTCAACTCTCCAATTCGAGCTTTGAGGGGCGTTATCTCTTCTCTGGGCTAAGCGGAAAGGAAGCTTACGATGAAGCGGGAAATTTTTTGGGTGACCGGGGTATTTTCCAAATAGGCCTCGGAGAGGGGATCTTAGTGAGGATAAACTTGGTAGGGCCTGAGGTATTCGGAGAAGGTGAAGAAAACCTCATACAAGTCCTCGATCAAATGGCCAATGTGCTTGAGGGAAATGACTTAGAGGGCATTCGCCAGATGCTTAATAAACTCCAAATCAATCTAAATCGCGTCATCGAAGCCAGATCCAAAATAGGGGCTTTGAGTTCCCAACTTGAGGCTTATAAGTCGATTCTTGAGGATCGCACAATAAGGGTTAATTCGAGCCTTTCCGAGTTAGTGGATGCGGATTTAGCCCAGGTGATCACCGAACTTTCTTCTCGACAATTGGCTTACCAGGCCACGCTACTGGCGGTAAAGCGGCTTTTTGACGAAACCTTGATCTCTTTGCTTAGATAAAATACCATTTAGGAGTCGAAACTTAAGGACATGAAGGGACTATATGAGGATTCTTGTCGTTGACGACTTCCCCACCATGCGAGCTATCACCAAGAAAATCCTAAAGGATTTGGGCTTTAAGGAGATCCTGGAAGCCGAAAACGGGGAAGAGGCCCTAAAGATCTTGAGATCGGAGAAGATCGATCTGGTCATATCCGATTGGAATATGCCCAAAATGGATGGGCTGGCTCTTCTTAAGGCCATCCGCTCGGACCCCGAGCTTAAGGACACCCTGGTGATGATGGTGACCGCCGAAGCCGAAAAGCAAAAGGTCCTGGAAGCGGTGAAATTGGGGGTCAACGGTTACGTGGTTAAACCCTTTACCCCGGAAACCCTTGAGGAAAAAATCAAAAAAGTCTTAGCCCAGAAGGAAAAAAGGCCGGCAAAATGAAATTAAACGAAATTATCTCGGAAGCGATTAAGCTGTGTGAAGAGATTGACTTCGAGAATTTACCAGAATTAGGGCCTTTGCTCGAAAAACTCGAAAAGATCGTTGAGCTCACCGCCGAAAAAGAAGAGCTCTTCAATATAGCCAAAGATTTAAAAGACATCCTCGATAAAGCCATTTTCGAAGAGATACCTTCTCAAAAGGCGAGGGAAATCCTCTATCAAGGACTTTTGAGACTCCAAGAGCTTTCAGTCCAGGAAGAAAAAGATCCCAAGGCTTTACTTGAAGACCTTGCCTACAAACTTTTAACCGTTGAACCTTATGATCTTCCTGCTCTCGGAGAGATCTTAAAAGGCATGGAGGACCTGGCGGAAAGCCTCTCTCAATACCCTGAGGTTCAAGAGCTTATGCTTTTGGCCAAAAAGGCTTTGGAAAAGGCGATCCTTGAAGAAATGGGAATGGAAGAGGCTGTAGGGTTCATAAACGAGGTTTTGAGAGGACTTCAAAGTTTTCTCTTTGGTGAGCCCTTAAGTCCTTCCTTAAAACAAAAAGCCAAGGATATGGGGCTTTTGCCCAAAGAAGAGACGGAGGAGGAACCCTTTAAAAAGTTCGCCTCTTTACTTGAAGGAGCCCAGAAAGTCCTTTTGGACATGGCTTCCTCCCCAAAGGATCCTGGGCTTTTGGGCCAATTGAAAACCTATTTTCAGGAGATGGCACGTATTCTTAAGGGCCGAGCTCCTCAAGGGGAAAGGCTCTGTGAAACCATAGCGGGACTTTTCTCTTCCAAAACCAAAGGCCTCTCTTCGGACCTTGAAAGTTTTGCCCTGGCCATAGACCTCCTCAAGGACCTTAAAGAAAGGGAAGACCTACCTTCTTCAAAGGTGGAACAATTAATAAATGAGATCTCTCAAAAAGCGATCGCCGAGAAGAAGCTTCTCGGTGAACTTCTTATCGAGCAAAAGGCCTTAAAGGAAGAGGATCTTAAAGAGGCTTTTGAGGAACAGAAGTTAAAACCCCATAAGAAGTTAGGTGAGATCCTCCTAGAAAAAGGCAAGGTCTCAACTCAAGATCTCGTTCGGGCTCTCAAGAGCCAAACAGAAGGGATGGTCTCGGTAGAAATACAGAAACTCCTCCAATTGACTGACCTGGTAGGAGAATTGGCGGTCCTTCAGGCGCTTATCCGATCGAACCCCACTTTCCTTTCGGTGGCTGACCTTAAATTTTTGCAACAATTCGAGCAACTTGGTCGTATAACATCCGAATTACAAAAAATGGCGATGTCATTAAGGATGGAACCTTTAAATGAGATGTTCCATCGTCTTTCCGTCTTTGCTCAACAACTGGCAACCTCTTTAGGAAGAAACCTCAACATAGAACTCGATTTACAAGATACGGAACTTGAGGTTGAGAAAAAAAATCTTCTTTACGAAGTATTAACCAGGATCGTAAGGGCCATACTTGAAGAAAGCCTTCAAAGCCCCTCTTCCCTTAAAATCATTGTTCAAAGAAAAACAGGCTATATAAACGTAAACCTCTGGGGAGATGGAAAAGGCCTTAACCCCAATTCTTTACTTCTTAAAGAGAGTGAGAAAATCTTACAAGCGCTTGAGGGTACTCTTGAGATAGAAACCCACCAGGAAGGGACTTCCCTCAACCTGAGGATCCCGCTTACGCTGGTGGTGATCGATGGGCTTTTGGCTAAGGTAGGGGAACAATGCTTCATAATCCCCGCCGATTGCGTAAGGGAAATTTATCTGCCCCAGAAAGAGGATGTGATATTTTTATCGGGAAAAGAGGAGGCCTTAAAAATAAGAGACGAATTGATGCCGATTATTAATCTGCATGGTCATTTGTTGGGGAAAAACAGTAAAAAGGTTTGGGACCTTGTGGCCATCGTCATAGAGAAAGAACATAAACATTTCGCCATTCTGGTGGATGAAGTTAAAGGTAAGCAAGAGGTGGTGGTGAAAAATCTGGGGAAGGTCCTCAGAGGGATAAGGGGAGTAGTGGGTGGATCCATCATGGGAGATGGAAGTGTAGGCTTAATCATCGAGCCCGAGGAACTCCTCCGAAAAGAGGGTAAAGAAAGTTGCAACCCCAAACCCCTAGGATAAACGAAAAAGAGCTTAAGCTCATAAGTGATCTGGTTTACCAACATACCGGTATACGTCTTGGGCCTGAAAAGCGTCATCTCATAGAGTTGAGGCTGGGAAAGATATTGCGGAACGAGAAAATACCTTCCTACGAGGAATATTATCGAAGGGTAATAAGCGATAAAAGTGGTCAAGAACTCCGAAGGCTTCTCGAGGCCTTAACGACCAATTTCGGCCTTTTCTTCAGGGAGAAACAGCATTTCGAGTTTTTGAAAGAACTCCTTAAAAGGGAGTCCCTCCGAAAAAAGCCCTTCTCCATATGGTCCTCGGCTTGTGCTTGCGGGGAGGAACCTTATAGTATAGCCATAACGATCCTTGAAGCCTTAAATCCGTCGCTTTACAAAGTGGAAATAATCGCGTCGGATATCTCCACTCATGCTCTGAAGTTAGCACAGGAAGGGCTTTATCCTCCTGAGAGTTTAAAGGACATACCGCCTTTGTTGCTGAAAAAGTACTTCATCAAAGAGGAGAAGGGTTTTAGGGTTAAAAGTGAGGTTAAAAGCCTCGTTAAGTTTTTGCAGTTCAACCTTCTCTCTCCACCTCCTTGGAGGGAGTATTTTGACGTGATCTTTTGTCGAAATGTGATGATTTACTTCGACGAAAATTCCCGAATGAGGGTTCTGGGAAACCTACTTCAAGCCCTAAAGCCAGGAGGATTTCTGGTTTTAGGGCACGTTGAGGCTTTCTTGGGAAGGATGATGAAAGGGTTGGAATTGGTGACAAATTCCATTTATCGGAAAAAGGATGAAACTGAAGGTAGTAGGGATAGGTGAGTTTCAAACAAGCAATGACCCAGAAGACATACTGGTGACTTATAGCCTCGGTTCCTGTGTAGCGGTGGTGGTTTATGAGCCCTTTACTCGAGTGGGAGGGATGCTTCACTTCATGCTCCCCGATTCGGAGATAAACTTGGAAAAGGCAAGGAAAAAACCGGGGGTATTTGCCGATACGGGCATACCCCTTCTTCTTCAAAGCTGTAAGGCCCTTGGAGCTGACCTAAAAAAGCTCCAAGTCAAACTTGTGGGAGGCGCGGAGTTATTGAGCTCGAGTGATTTTTTCATGATAGGGAAACGCAACCTAACTGCTGCCCGTAAAATATTGTGGCAAAACGGGCTTCTTATAAAAGCTCAGGAAGTAGGTGGACAGGTGAATCGAACCGTCTCACTCGAGATAGCCACGGGGAAGGTATTGGTAAAAATACCCGGAGAAGGGGTAAAGGAGATATGAAGGCTTTAGAACAAGTGCTTTCGCGAATCAAAGAGCTTCCTCCTTTTCCGCTTGTGGTGCTTAAGGTTTGGGAGTTAATAGGGAAAGAGGCTCCTTTTAAGGAGATCGCTCAAGTAGTGGAACTTGACGAGGGTCTCACCTCAGAGATATTGAAGATCGCCAATTCCCCGTTTTTTGGCCTAAAGAGAAAGATCTCTTCTGTTCAAGAAGCGGTGGTCTATTTGGGAGAAAAATACCTCCTTGAGATTGTGACCCGCTCCGCTTCAAAAAGGTATTACCAATCAGCTCACGAGGGGTATGAGCTTCAGAGGGGCGAATTATGGAAACATTCGGTCGCTTGTGCTTTAGCCTCGGAGGCTCTCAACAAAAGGCTTAACCAAAAAAGTGATCATGTGCTTTTCACCGCCGCTTTGCTTCACGATATCGGGAAAATCGTCTTGAATAGTTTTGTGAAAGAGGCCTTCCATGAGATTATTAAAAGGGTAAAGGGGGGCTTGACCTTTGTAGAAGCTGAAAGGGAGGTCTTAGGGATAGATCACGCCGAAATTGGGGGGCAAATAGCTAAAAGGTGGAACTTCCCTGAAGAAATCATCGATGCTATCCAATATCATCATGAACCACGAAAGGGTGGTCCTTATGCCCGAAAGGTCCACGTATGCAATGTACTTTGTAGCAGTTTAGGAATAGGAGCAGGCTTGGACGAACTTTATGAACGTTTTGACTCCGAACTATTAAAGGAACTTAGCCTTAATCGAAGGGATGTAATGGCGTTGCTTTTCGACCTTTATCAACTTTATGAGAAAACCCAATCACTTTTTTCTATGGAGATGGGCTATGGGGTTTAACATCCTTATAGTGGATGACTCTTCTTCCATAAGGCGTTTATTGAAGAAAGTTTTAGAACTTTCGGGGATCGAACTGGGTGAAGTGCTTGAGGCTTCCAATGGACTCGAAGCCCTGGACGTCTTAAAGAGAGAATGGGTGGACTTTATACTCTGTGATATCCACATGCCCAAAATGGATGGCATTCAGTTTCTCCGAGAGTTAAAACGAGATGAAGTCCTCTCCCGTATACCCGTCATAATGGTCAGTACCGAGGGACGTGAGGAGATAGTCCAAGAGGTTAAAGCCTTAGGCATTCGAGCTTATGTGAAAAAGCCCTTCTCTCCGGAAGAAATTAGGGAGGTTATAGAAAACCTTATTGGTAAGGAGTTTTCGAAAGATGAAGGAACTTCTTCGTGACATATTTCCCAAGATAATGGAGAAGATGTTTTTTCTGGTAGCTGAAGAACTTGAGGGAGGAACCTCAAGTCAAAGGGGGGATTATGTAGCGGAGATCGCCTTAAGAGGCCCTAAGGCAATCACCATAAGGATCCTCGTGCCTCGTTCAGTTGGGATGATCATGTTCAAAAACCTCTTCCCCGAGGAAGACCCTGAAGAAAATAAACTTAAGGACATGTTAAGGGAACTGGCCAATATGGTAGGAGGAAATCTCATAAGCCTTCTTGGGGCCGAATGGCAATTAGGGCTTCCTCAAGTTTATGGTAGCCTTGAGGCCTTAGGGTTTTTGTTAAATAAAGCCCCCCTCTTAGAGTATGACGTGGAAGGCGAGACGATAAGTATTTACCTTGAGAGTTAACATGGAAAAACCCAAGATCAAAGTCCTTGTGGTCGATGATTCGGCTATAGTGAGGCAAGTCCTTAAAGAGCGCCTCTCTCAGGAACCAGATATAGAAGTGGTAGGGGTGGCTCCAGATCCCTATATCGCCAGGGATAAGATCGTGAAGCTTAATCCCGACGTATTGATACTCGATGTGGAGATGCCAAGAATGGATGGCATCACTTTCCTTAAAAAGCTCATGCGGTATAGACCAATGCCCGTGGTCATCTTCAGCTCCTTGACCCCCCAAGGCAGTGAACTCGCCCTTGAAGCGCTGAAAGAAGGGGCCGTGGAGGTAATGGTTAAACCCGGAGGAGCCTACTCGGTGGGGGAGGCCATTGCGCAATTAACTCAAAAAATCAGGGCTGCAGTCAAGGCCCGATTCTTAAAACCCTCCTCCGAACTTCCTCCCTTAGACGAAGAACAACCGAGTGAAACTGCTTTAAAATACGTGGGGGATGAAATCATAGCCATAGGGGCTTCCACTGGGGGAACCGAGGCTTTAAAGGTCGTCCTCAGGCAGATGCCTCTCAATTCTCCCGGCATAGTTATAGTGCAACATATGCCTCCTGGCTTCACCGAAGCCTTTGCCCGAAGGCTTAACGAAATTTGTAAGATCGAGGTTCGGGAAGCGAAGGATAATGACCCCGTACTGCCTGGAACCGCCCTTATTGCCCCAGGTGGACTCCATATGGTGGTAATGAGGAGCGGAAGCCGTTATTACGTGAAACTTAAAGATGGCCCTCTTGTCAATTACCAACGCCCTTCGGTGGATGTTCTTTTCAGCTCGGTGGCCAAGGCCGCAGGACCAAAGGCCATAGGGGTGATAATGACCGGAATGGGATCCGATGGGGCCAAAGGACTTTTGGAGATGAAAAAGGCCGGAGCAAAAACCATAGCTCAAGACGAACATACCTGCGTCATTTTTGGCATGCCCAAGGAGGCCATCAAATTAGGGGCTGTGGATCATGTGGTGCCCTTAGAGGAGATCCCTTCTCAAATACTCAAACTCTTTAAGCGCTCAGCTTGAACCTCCCTACAAGCTCTTTAATATGGTTCACTTGAGCCGAGAGCTCTTCGGCGGCAGCAGCATTTTGCTCGCTTGTGGCCGCTGTTTGTTGCACTACGCTCTCTATCTCTCTTAAAGCGGCGTTGATGTGGGCTATACCCTGAGCCTGTTCGTTCGAGGAGGCATTTATCTCCGCCATAAGCTCAGTGACCTTATCCACGTTTTCCACTATTCGGTTAAAAGAGGCGTGCGCCTTTTGAACCTTGTTGACGCCTTCACGGACCTTATTGATGGTCCCTTCAATAAGTTCGGAGGTCTCCTTTGCTGCCTGGGTGGTTCGACCTGCTAGGTTTCTCACTTCATCGGCCACAACCGCAAATCCCTTACCATATTTCCCCGCCCTTGCCGCTTCAATGGCGGCGTTTAAGGCAAGAAGGTTCGTCTGAAAGGCGATCTCATCGATGACCCTTATGATCTTAGAGATATTACCACTTGACTCCTCTATCTCGCTCATAGCTTGAACCATCTCCTCCATCTCCCTTTGACCTTCAAGGGCAGCTTCTTTGACCAATTGGGAAAGGTGATTGGCCTCGTGGGCCTTCTGGGCGTTTTGTTTCGCTTGAACCTCTATCTCATTTACGGAAGTGGCGATATCCTGAATGCTCTCTGCTTGCTGACTCGCTCCCTGAGCAAGCATCTGGGCTGATTGAGCCACTTGAGAGGCCCCAAGGCTTAATTGATCAACAGCACCATATATTTGAAGGATCGTTTCGTTAAGGTCCAAAACAACCCTATCAAAGGCCTTTTTTAAAGCATTAGCTTCGGACATCCTTACAGTTAGATCCCCTCCTTGGAGTCGTGAAAGCCATTCTCTCACCTCTCTTAGGAAGGCTTCTAACCCCTCAAGAATTTTATTTAAGTCAATTAACATCTCCCGCCAAAAACCCTTAAACTTCGTCTCCTCACATTTAGTAAAGCGTTTTTTCTCGTAAAGAGTCCTGGTAACCCTCTCTATTTCTTCATAAAAGGACCTGATCACCTCTTTTAAGGCCTTGGCACTTTCTCTTATCGGATTAAGATCCGGGGAGACCTCGTAGGAGAGTTCTGGAAATCTTCCTTCCTCAAGCTCTTTTAAGGTTTGAGCCAAAAGCTCAAGTCCTTGAAGAGGTTCTTCCTCTTTTTCTTGAAGAAAATCCTCCTCATAAAGGACCTTTTCTTTGGACTTGGATCTTTTAAAAAGCCTCCCTATCATTTTTAACCTCCTATCTCAGAATTTTATGAACATCCAGAAGGATCTTGACGCTTTCCCCTACCTTACCTAACCCCATAACAAAACCACCTTCCTCGGAAGGGGGCGGCTCTATCTGCTCTTGAGGAATGTCAGTCACCTCGTTTACCCTATCGACGATAAGGCCCAACAGGTCCCCTTCCACGTTCACCACGATGATGCACGTCCTTTCGTCATATGGACGTTCGGGCATCCCAAGCCTAAGCCGCATATCAAGGACCGGTATGATCTTTCCCCTGAGGTTTATAACCCCTTTCACATAAGGAGGCACATCTGGAACGGGCGTTATCTTCTGAAGCCCCACTATCTCGGAAACATGTTGAATGGAAATACCATAGTCCTCTTCCCCCACCCTAAAGGTGAGGTACTTCTCCAAAGCACCCCCCTCATTACTCAGCTCCTCATCCCTCTTTTGACCTCTCTCCATCAACATATCTCACCTCCTTCTTTAGAATGCTTAAGATTCCCATGATCAACCCTTTCCAATATGCCCTGAATATCCAGGATCAAACACACCCCTCCATCTTCCAATATGCTACACCCCGATATCCCCATTATCTTGCCCAATCGCTTTGGCAAAGGTTTGATAACCGTATCCCTTTGCCCCAATACCTCCTCTACCCCAAGACACAATTCTTTCCCTTTTTGCTCCAAAAGCACAAGGATCTCCTCCTCGCTCTTACCCCCCCTCATCCCCAAAAGCTCTCTCAAGGACACCACCGGATAGAGTCTCCCATGACGTTTGATCACCTTTTTCCCACCCGGCAGATAGGTGACCTCCTTCAAATCCAAGGGGAATAACTCCTTAACCGCATAAAGGGGCAAGACATAAATGTAATCCCCAATTCTAACCAAAAGCCCATCTATGATGGCCAGGGTGAGAGGAAGATGCAGTATTACTGTTGTGCCCCTTCCTTGAACGCTTTTTACCTCCACCCACCCCCTTAATTCTTCAACTCTACTTTTGACCACATCCATCCCCACTCCTCGCCCCGAAATCTCCGTTACCTCTGTCGCTGTCGAAAAGCCTGGAAGGAAAATCAATTGAAAGATCTCCTCATCAGGTAGAACTGCTCCTGGCTGGATCAAACCTCTTTCTCTCGCTTTTTTAAGGATCGATTCCTTATCGAGCCCTTTGCCATCATCTTTAACGATTATCAATACCTCACCTCCTTCATGCCTCGCTTCAAGTTCAATTAGGCCTTTACGGGGCTTACCAATCCTTTCTCTCTCCATGGGTGGCTCAATTCCGTGATCCACAGCGTTTCTAACAAGATGAACCAGAGGATCCGAGATGGCTTCTATCACCGTCTTGTCAACCTCCGTTTCCTCCCCTTTCAAGAGGAGTTCCACCTCCTTACCACTTCTTTTCGCCGTATCGTAAGCCACCCTTATCATCCGCCTGAAAAGCCCCCCTATGGGAACCATTCTTAAAGAGAGGGCCAGGTCTTGAAGGCTTGAGATAATCAGGTGAAGCTGATGGGCGGCCTTTTCGAAGTTTTCAAACCTGTACCCCTTAAGGTCTGGATTCCTTACCACCATGGTCTCCGCGATGACAAGTTCCCCGATTAAATCGTTGAGCTCGTTAAGCTTATCCAAATCGACCCTTATATCACTTTTGACCTTCTTTTGAGTTGGAGAGGCTCTTTCAAGTGTAAGTTCCTCCTTAGGGGCTTCTCGAAAGGGGATCTCTTCTTGAAACTCTTCGGAGCCTTCCCTTAATGACTTTCGAAGTTCTTCAATTACCTTCCTACTCTCCCCTTCAAAATCCTTATCGGTTCCCTTCTCTTGAAGTTCGGGAAGAACCTTTCTTATGAAATCACACCCCAAAAGGATGGCTTCTACATGTTTTGCCAAAATATTTATCCGCCCTTCCCTTAAGGCACCTAGCAGATTCTCCGCTTCATGCATCACCTTATTTATATTCTCAAGCCCCAAAAAAGCCGAAGCGCCTTTAAGGGAATGAAAAAGACGGAAGATCTCGTTTAAGGTCTCTCTGTTGACGATCCCTTTCTCTTCAAATTCCTTCTGAAGCTGAATAATATGAGGCTCCACCTCATCTAACATCTCCAGGGAATCGGAAACGAACCCTTTGATGAGCTCCGGATCGAACATTCCCTAATTAAAATCGGCAAAAAAGAAATTAATCAATCTTTATCCTCATAACCCAAAAAACCCAAAAATTCCAAAAAGGTCCTTTCGTCTAACTTGCCTTTCATCTCCTCTTTCATGACCCTTACGGCCTCTCGGGGCTTATAAGGAGGCCGATAAGGCCTGAGGCCACACAGGGCTTCAAAAACGTCACAAACCCTGAGGATATGGCTCAGAGGATGAATCTCTTCCCCCTTAAGCCCCCGGGGATATCCGGAACCATCGGGAGACTCATGGTGCTCAAGGATGATCTCCAAAACCGAGTCATCCTCAAATCCTCTCTCTTTAAGCATCATAACACTTAAAAGGGGATGCCTCTTGATCTCGCTCCACTCATAAGGATCAAGAGGCCCCGGTTTTTGTAGAATGCTCTGGGGGATTCTTTCTTTGCCTATATCGTGAAATATGGAGGAAAAGGCCAAAAGTTCCACCTCCGTAAGGGGCATTTTTTTATGAAGGGAAAAGCTTGTAGCAAGAAAAAAGGTGTTATTTGAGTGCAAATAGGAGCTAAAATCGTGGTCCATAAGTTCTATAAGGCATTTATAAAGGCCAGGCTTTTCCCCCAGGAACCTCACCGTGTCCTTTACGAAATTCCACGTATTTTCTATAGCAAACTTATCCCATCTCCTAAAAACCCTTTCAAGGATAGATTCTGCGACCCGATAAAGGACCTTGGCTTTTTTCTCAATTGGATATTCGGTACTCTCCATCACCTCTCTGAGTTTGGGTCTAAGATACTCCACATAAATGTCCATTGAAGGGATCTTTACATATACCTTTTTCACCCCCATAGCCTTCCAGGCCGAAATCCTTTCGATCGGAATGGGAAGTTCCTTTCTCCGATAAAAAATCAATTTCTTCCCCTTTTTGATATAAAGGTCTGCCTCAAAGAGGGGATTCTCCAAGAAGAACTCCTCAAAGACCTCTATATCAAAAACCAAATATTCTTCTCCCAATATTTCCGTTTTAAATTTCTCCACCATCTGGAGGGCAAATAATACTCCATCTCCTCCTTGAAGGCAAATTCGATTTTTGGTATGTTGTTTTCCCTTGAAATGGGCTTCATATTCTCCTTAGAAACTCTTCTTCGGGTCACGCAGGAGAAGCTCGATCTTCTCAAAGAGGAGTTCAAGCTAATCAAGGGGCTTCTCGATCGTGAAGAAAAATCCTTAAAGGAGCTTGAGGACCTCAAATCTTTACACCTTGAAAGGTTTCCCGCTTTAAATAGGGATCCCATTGAGGTTCGAGAACTTCTGTTTTTCGAAAATTATCTGACCGCTTTGCGAGAAAAGATCCGCTCTCAAAAGGGCAAAGTCGGACAAATAAAGGAAAGCCTGGAGACCAAAAAAGGCGAATTGATCCAAACCTCCACCAGGGTGAAGCTTCTGGAAAAAGCAAAAGAGAAGGAATTTCTGAATTATAAAGCCTCTCAACGCCACAAGGAATCAAAAAGGCTTGATCAATGGGCGCAAAGGGGCAAAAGGAGTTTGAAGGAAGATTGAAGTTTGGGTAAAGTATATCCTTATTTTTGCCGATTAATATAGGGAAACTTACCTCAGAGGAGGTTTGTATGGATTTACGGAAGTGGCTGAGAAGGAAAAGGGAAGACCTTAAAGGGGTAAAAGGAGGGTTGAGGAAGAAGTTGATGCTTTATTTTCTCCCCGTTGCCTTTTTCCCCATAGGTGTTGGAGTGGTTAGTTTTTTGGCAAGCCATATAATGAGTAAAAACCTCGAACTCCAAACCTTGGTCCAAGGGGAAATAATCTCACCCTTTTACCAACTGGACTCCAACATCCAGCTTTACACCACCACCGGAAACCTCCTCTTTAAGATGGGATACGAGAATTTAATGCAAAAAATCGAAGAAGGGATCAAAAAGATAAAAGGCAAACTCTTGGTGGGAAAAGAAAAGGAGATTTTAAAAAACTTAGAAGAAGGCTTTCAAAAGTATAAAAAGCTTTCCGAAGAACGGATCTCCTTGAGGGATAAATACGAGGAGTTAAAAAGACAAGTCTCGGAGAAGGCCCTGGCCTTAGAAGTAACCTTAAAGGGATCACTCTTAGAGCTTCTTCGACAAGCTCGTGCGGAGGAGAATAATTTTATCGCTTACGAAAAGGACCTTTACGCTATGGCTTGGGAAGATGCTGCCAATAGGCTTCTGGAATCAGCGAGTGATCAGGAATCAAAGACCGCCATAGAGGCTTATGTGAATTCCTTTAAGGAACTTCTGCAGATCCATAATAAACTCAAGGAAGTGGAGACCTCTCATCAAGGAATCTCCTTGGATCTTAAAGGGCAATTCATTCAACTTTCTCAATCCTTGGAAAAGAGTTCGAACCGAACCAAAATTCAAGCCAACTTGGCCAATTTACTTATAAGCGTTGTGGCTTTCTTGGGGGTAATGGTCATAGCCGCTTTTGTGGCAAGAAGGTTCACCCTTCCCATAAGTCAAATGACCCAAGCTACCGAGCAAATCGCCCAAGGCAACTTGGACATCGAGCTTCAAATTAAAAGTGACGATGAGCTCGGTCATTTAAGTGAGGCCATAAACCGTATGGCAAGGGATCTAAAAGAGGAGAGGGAAAAGGAAAAGCGATTCACGGAAGAACTCAAGAAACAACAAGAAGCCCTTCGGGAAAAAATACGAGAAGTGGAGTTATTAAAGCAAGAAGCAGAAGAAAAGGCCAGAAGATTACTCGAAGAGATCGAGAAGATAAATCGCGTGATGGAACTTACCGCCAACGGCGACTTTGTGACCTTCTTAAAAGAAGAGGAGTTTAAGGAGTTGAGAGAGCTCGCCTCCAGAATAAACTTCACCAAGAAAAGACAAAAAGAGCTTATGGCCCAGGTTCATGAAGCTACCGAACAAGTTTTAGGAGCAGCCACTCAGGTAGCCGAAGGAAGCACCAGACTCGCCGAGGCTGCTTCTGAAGGGGCAGCCGCAGTTGAAGAAAGCCTTAGTTCCATGGAGGAGGTTGAAGCCGTAACCCAAGGAAATGCGAGAAACGCTCAAGAAGCGGATCGTTTCCTAAAGGACACCTTACAGGTCTTGGAACAAACGGTCAATTCTGTCCAAAAACTTCTCCAGGCGATGGACGAAATCGTTAAAGCCTCGGATCAAACCCAGAAGATCATAAAGACCATCGATGAAATAGCCTTCCAGACCAATCTATTGGCCTTAAATGCCGCTGTTGAAGCGGCAAGGGCCGGAGAGGCGGGAGCCGGATTCGCAGTAGTGGCCGAAGAGGTGAGGGCGCTGGCTCAAAGGAGCGCTGAGGCTGCTAATCAGACCTCTCAGTTAATAGAGGAGATGAGAAAAAGGGTCTCAGACGGAAGACAAGTTTTAAATGAAACAGAAGGGAGCTTCACTAAGGTGGCCCAAAATATCCATAAGGTCGCTCAACTGGTAGCTGAAGTATCCCTTGGAAGCTCTGAACAAACAAGAACCATTTCCCAAATCCGCGATGCCTTAAGACAGATAAACGATGTGACTCAACAGGTAGCTTCAAGTGCCGAAGAGAACGCGGCTGCTTCCGAACAGATGAAAGCTCAAGCTCAAACCCTAAGGGAGATGATCTCCATGTTTAAGTTGGATTAACCTATCTCGAAAAGTTCGTAAGACCTTCTGCCTAAGCCGAGTTCTTCAGCATAACGCAGTTGAACTGACCAATCGAAGTGGTGGATCCTGCGGAAGATGTCCTCTTGGGCTTTTTGATTCACCAAATCGATAGAAGCCTGATCTATGGCCACCGGATCTCTTGATCCCAAAACGCCGATATCGGGGACTACCGCAGGATCACTCTTCGACCAGCAGTCACAAAGGGGGGTAATCGAATACAAAAAGTTCAAAAACAAAACTCGCCCCTCCTTACCCTTAAGGACACCCAAGGCGTGTTCCACCATCTTTTTCTGAAATAGCTCCGAATCCCTTTTCCACCTGACTTCAATGGCCTTCTCCTCACAACACACGATACACTGCCCACACCCTATGCATTTTTGCTCCTCTATTTGGGCTTTCCCTTCCTTAAGGCTTATGGCCTCACTGGGACACTCCTTCACACACCTGCCACACCCCTTGCATCGTTTCCCAATCACCCGAGGGGCCACTTCCGAATGCTGACTCATCTTCCCCCTTCTGCCCGTACACCCCATCCCGAGGTTCTTCAAAGCCCCACCGAACCCCGAGAGATCGTGCCCCTTAAAGTGACTCAAAACTATCAAAGAATCAGCAGAATAAATGGCCATAGCCACCTCTACTTCCTCATAAATCCTCCCCTCGATTCTCACCCTCACCACATCCTGCCCCTTAAGCCCATCCGCTATGATAACGGGAGCCGAAACGCTCTCCAGCGTAAAACCATGTCTTAAGGCCGTCTCCAGGTGACTCACCGCATCCGAACGGCTTCCCTTGTAAAGGGTGGAGGTATCCGTAAGAAAGGGCTTCGCCCCTAAAGCCTTAAGCCGATCTATCACCGGCCTAACGAAATCGGGCCTTAAATAGGTGAAGTTCCCCTCTTCCCCAAAATGAACCTTCACCGCGCATAAATCGCCCTTTTTGACCACTTCTTCTACTCTTAAAAGCTCAAGGAGCTTCCCTATCCCCCAGGAAAGCTCGTTCCTTTTCCCTTTAAAGGGAAGAAAATAAACCTGAGCCTTCATAAAGCTCCCTCAAAACCTCCTCCGCCCCCTGGTCCTTCAAAAGCTTAGCCAAAGACCTCCCCACCTCAACGGGGTCCTCCCCTTTATGCTCCCCATAGAAGTACCTTTCCCCATCAAGGGAGGAAATAAAGGCTTTAAGCTTGACCTCCCTTCCCTCCCCTTCAGCGAGGGCTCCAAGTGGAACCTGACACCCACCCCCCATCTCCATCAAAAAGGCCCTCTCGCAGAAGACGGCCCTTTCGCTCGAAGGATCGTTCACCTCCCTTAAAAGATCCATAAACGGGGAATCCTCCCTGCATTCAACCGCCAAGGCCCCTTGGCCCGGAGCGGGGATCAACTCATCAAGGACCTTAACGCCCTCCACCTCTAAGTTAAGCCTCAAAAGCCCCGCCAAAGCCACCACCAGCCCATCCACCTCCCCACGCTTGAGCTTCCTCAGCCTGGTGTCAAGATTCCCTCGAATGGGAAGGACCTCAAAATGCGGGAAAAGCCTTTTAAGTTGGACCATCCTCCTCAAAGAGGACGTCCCTATCCTTCTTCCTTCCCCCTTAGGCAGAATTAATACGTCCCTTGGATCAAGCCTCTTGGGAATGGCCCCTATGGTAAGACCCGAAGGAAGCTTGGTCGGAAGGTCCTTGAGGCTGTGAACCGCTATGTCAATCCTCCCCTCAAGAAGGGCCTCCTCGATCTCCTTAACGAAAAGCCCCTTGGACCCTATTTTGAAAAGGGGGGAATCAATAACCTTATCCCCCGTAGTCTTAATCACCATAACCTCAAACTCCAAAAAAGGCCAAAGGGACTTCAACGCCCTTAAAACCTCCTCGGTCTGCCTAAGGGCCAAAGCCGAACCCCTGGTCCCCACCCTTATCTTCATCACTTCCCCACACAGAACCGAGAAAAGATCTCCTCCAAGACCTCTTTCGAGGCACTCTCCCCGATCACCTCCCCAAGGTCATCCATCACCCCTTCCAATTCCAAGGCCACTAGGTCCCAAGGAAGCTCTTCAAGATGGTCCTTGAGAGAGATCAAACGCCCCCGAGCCCTCTCCAGTACCGTTTTATGCCTTGTGTTCAAAGGTACGACCTCCGAAGGAGGACCAAAGGAAGAAGCCTTTTTAATGAGCGAAACCATCTTCTCCTTCAATTCCTCTATCCCCTCCCCCGTTAAGGCCGAAGTCTTAACCACCTCTTCAAACCCCTCAAGAGGAGGTTTGGAAGGAAAAGGGGGAAGATCGCTTTTGTTAAGGACAAGGATCGCCCGTTTTCCTTCTAACTCCTCCAAAAGGGAAAGATCCTCCTCCTCAAGGGGACTACTTTGATCGAGCACAAAAAGGATGAGATCCGCCCTCTCTATTTGAAGTTTAGCCCTTCTGATCGCCTCTTCCTCTATTAGGTCCTTGGGCTTCTTCTTGAAGCCCGCCATATCCACCAAACAGAAGGGGATCCCATCGATCAAAACGGTCTCCTCGATCACGTCACTGGTAGTGCCCGGAATGGGGGTCACAATGGCCCTATCCCTCCCCAAAAGCCTGTTAAAAAGGGAGGATTTCCCCACATTGGCTTTTCCCAAAAGACACGTCCTAACCCCCTCCCTGAAGATCACGTTCTGCTCCCAAGACCTCAAAAGCCCCTCTATCTCCTTTAAAACCGCCTCGATCCCCTCTAAAACCCCCGCTTTCGAAGGAGCAGGGATATCCTCCTCGGGCACTTCCAGCCAGGCGGAAATGGGGACCAAAAGGTCAAAAAGCCTATCCTTTAGGGCCTTTACCTTCTCGGAGAGCACCCCCTCCAACTGCCTCTGAGCGAGCCTCAAGGCCTGCTCATTCTGAGCCAGGATGAGCTCCAAGACTGCCTCCGCCTGCGCCAGGTCGATCCTGCCGTTCAAAAAGGCCCTCTTGGTGAACTCCCCAGGAAGAGCGGGCCTTGCCCCCATTTTTACCAGCAACTCTAAGATTTTCCTCAAAACCAAATACCCCCCGTGACCGCTTATCTCAACCACGTCTTCCCGGGTATAGGTCCAGGGGGCCTTCATGTAAACGAGAAGCACTTCATCGATGAGTTCGCCCGTTTCAGGGTCCACAATATGGCCGTAACGGACCCGGCGGGAGGGAAGGTCGTGAGGGGGCAATTTGGGAACGAACACCTTCTGCGCTATCTCCAAGGCCCTCGGTCCACTCATCCTTATGACGCCAAGCCCGCCGATGCCAAAAGGGGTACAGATGGCACAGATGGTATCCTCATCCGGTACTTGACGTTTCACGTGAAACACTCCTCGGGAGTTCCAACTTCACCTGTCTTTTCGTCTTGGCCTTTTTGGAGAGGGCAAGCTCGATCAAATACACGATAGAGTCAAATAGCTCCTTTTTCCTTTTAAGAGTTGCGATTTCGTCCCCGCTCAAGCCTATGATGATCCTTCCCCTATCGCTTCTCGCCCTGACCCTCACGGTGGGGGCGATATAGAGGAAGATCTTGTCGGCCAATTCCTCAGCCAGAAGCACCAATTCCCATTCTTGGACCGGTTTGGGCCTCGCTCTCACTATCACCTTTTTCCCCAGGACTCCAAAAAGCCCTTCTTTTTCCTCGATCTCGAACTCCAATTCTTCTCGGCCTTTACCCAATTGTTTGCATATCTCCTCTATCAATTTTTCCGGATCCTTACCCTCTTTCTCGATGATCCACATCTTTCCCCCTCCTTAAGACGTAAAGTTGATGGATAATCCCAAATACGTTGGACGAAAGCCAATAAAGGACCAACCCCGAAGGAAAGTTCAAAAACAGCAACGTAAAGAGGATGGGCATAAAGAGCATCATCTTCTGTTGGGCTGGATCGCCCTGTTGGGGCGTAAGTTTCTGTTGAAGGATCATACTTAAGCCCATCAGAATGGGGCTTATATAGGTGGGGTCCTTGGAGGATAGGTCCCTTATCCAGAGCACAAAAGGAGCGTGTCTGAGGTTAATTGAGACCAGAAGGGCCCGGTAAAGGGCGAAAAAGACGGGCAGTTGCAGCAAAAGCGGCAAACAGCCGCTCAAGGGGTTTATGCGCCTTCTTCGGTAAAGTTCCATTATCTCCTTTTGAAGTCTCTCTTTATCATGGCCGTATTTTTTCTGAAGCATCTTCAATTCGGGAGCTATTTTTTGCATCTCCTTCATAGCCTCATAGCTTTTTTGGGTCGGCCAGAGGAAGATGAGTTTGATCAAAAGGGCCAAAAGTATGATGTCAAGTCCCCAATTCCCCGTTAAGCGGTGAGTAAGATGCATGAACTTGAGGATGGGTATGGCTATGAGGCCGAAAGTCCCGTAATCTATCACCTTTTTGGCCGAACTTGAGAGTTTCTCCAGTTCCTTTTCATCCTTTGGGCCGAGGTAAATTCGGAAGGAATGTCTTTGGCCCTTCTCCCCTCCGAAAAGGCCATAGATCAGTGATTCGTTTAACCGACCCAGTATAAGTTTTCCCTTCTCCTTTGCCTTGATGATGGAGGCGAAATAATCCTGGTCAAAGGCAAAAAGGTCAAGGCCTTGGAAAGTTAAAGGTTCGGAGCTTATCTTTTTGGGCTTGATCTTGATCCTTCCCTCAGGACCTATCAGGATAGGTCCGAAAAAACCGTAATAACTTCCCTTGAGGTCGGTTCGGCCGATCCAAGAGAGGTATAAGGGGGCTTCTCGATTGAGTTTTATCTCCGTCTCTATCACATACTTATCGGGGTAGAATCTCAGCGTCCTTTCTATCAAAAGCCCTTCCCCCTCCCAGGTCATTTTGAGCTCCTCGGGTCTTTCCTTTACCTCCAAAAAGGTCTTGGAAAAGCGCCAGGGTATCTCCTCCTTGTAAGGAAGACCCTCTTCCAAGAAGAGCCCTAAGGGGAGTTCATCGGGTTTTTGGGTGGTCACCAGTTCCACCGGCTTGGGTGGGGAAAGGTCGAGTTTTTTGCCCATGATCTTGGCGATAAACCCTTGGACTGCTTGGGAAAGGGGATGAAGCTCCACCTTGTCGTTGTAACGTTTAAGGGTCAGGCTTTTGAGCCTACCCCCGTATTCGCTTAAGACCATCCGGTAAAGGGGGGTCTCGATAACTGCCTCTCCGAATTTTGAGCCGAACTCTTCCTTCCCCTTCGGAAGCGAAAGGGGTTGAGAAGGTTCCTCGGTCTTTTTTGGGGGTGGAGGGGGAGTGGGTTTAAAGAAGAGACGTTCGAAGACGATGAGTATCAAAATCGAAAGGACTAAAGCTATCATCATCCTCAGGAAGGCCTCCTTTTCTCCCATCAAGTCCTCCTCGGGGGAACGGGGTCGTAACCACCGGGGTTAAAAGGATGGCATCGGGAGATCCTCCTTAAGGCGAGCCATCCTCCTCTTAGAAGCCCGTGCCGCTGAAGGGCCGAAAGGGCATAATTGGAGCACGAGGGATAGAACCTGCATTTAGGCCCAAACAAGGGGGAAAAGAGCTGATAAGTTCTTATCAAAAGGACAAAAAGCTTGAGGATCATCCGCCTCTTCCCTCTTCCTCAAAAAGCCCCTTTAGAACCTTTTCGACTTCCCAATAGGTTTTAAGGCCTTCAGCCCCTTTGTGGACCAAAAAGATGTAATCGTGAGAAGGAGCGAGTTTACATTTGTTCAGTCGGAAAAACTCCCTCACCAGTCTACGGAGCCTATTCCTCTTGGCCGCCTTTCCCACCTTCTTGGGCACAATAACGGCCATTCTCCTCCAAGGGAGCTCGTTTGGGGTCATGATGACCGTGAAAAAGGTCAAAGTGATCCTTTTGCCTTGCTTAAAAGCCCTTTGAAAATCCCTCTCCAAATGGATTCTCTCTTCTTTTTTTAAGGTCTTGCGGCACCTTAAACCGTCGTTAAGCGCCATCTTCCCTTTTGGCGTCTCCTTTTCAGGACTTTTCGGCCCGCTTTGGTGGACATCCGTTTGAGAAAACCATGGGTACGTTTCCCGCTTATGAGGCTCGGCTGATAGGTCCGCTTCATCTTAACCCCCTTTATTTCAAAAAGCCCCTTCCGGAGGGGCTTTTTGAAAAGAGAATCACACCTTTTAAGGTTCGTCAAGAAAGGTCATTCGTAAAGTTCAAATACTACCAAGTTGCTCGAACCACTCTTGAAGAATGGGGCATTGGCCACTGCCACAACCAGTTCCACCAAGCCGTCATTATCCACATCCCCTACTTCGAAATCAAAGATACAGCCGGGAATATCTTGCGTCCTCCAGGCCTCAGCCATGGCCATGCCATCCCACACCAGAGAGATTATCCTCCCAGCGTTGTAAAGCCTTACCCTTTCGAAGGTCTCGCCCAGGGTAAACTGGTTCTCCGCCAAAAGCAGTTCCTCATATCCATCCTTATCCAGGTCGACCACTTCCATTCGGAGGGGAAGATAAACCCTCCTTGGCATCCCGGTGGGCATCCCCTTGGCATCGGCGAAAACTTTCGGACGATCGAAGTAATTATCCGAAGCCCCGTATTTTTTTGAACCCTTCCAAAGCCTTTCGCCTTCGGGACTCAGAACCTCAAGTTCACCCAGTTCGTTAAGCCTGGCTGTCTCGGGCTTTTCGGCTCCGCTGAATCGCCCCAGAACAAATGAAAGGACCCATTCCGCGCCTTTTAGGTCCTTGAGGGGCTTAAAGATGAGCTTACCCTTCTCGAGCCTCACCTCTTCTATACCCCCCACATAGTCCCTATCGGGGCCTATGGCTTGGGAGAGGAGGACCTTTCGGCCTCCCAATCGCATGGAGCGAAAATAGCGATTCAAGTTTCCCTTTATCTCCTTGAGTTCGTTACCCTTGAGCTTAAGGACAAAGGACCTCAAGTCCCCTTCTTCGGTGGAGGCACTGACGGCTATTTCCGCTTTTCCGTCTCCATCTAAATCAGAGAGGTTAACGTTAAGGAAGTTGTAAGTGGAGGGCTTCTCAAACTCCGCTACCATCTTAAGGCCTTCTCCGGTATCCCGGTAAACTGAAAGCTTATGGGGTTCCATTAGCACCAGCTCGTTTTGCCCATCCCCATCCACATCGCCTATGGCGAGTCCCTTTATGAATTTGCCCGGAAATCTCAAAAGCTTGGAGTAACCCAAAGATTGATAAAGCAATTGAGCCCTTAAGGTCCCCTTACTCCTGAGACTGATCTCCTTCTGTCCCAGCAGCCTCTCCTTGATCTGGGAGGCGATCCCCTTTAAACCCAAAACCAAAGCTCCTTCGTCAGGGAATTGAGCGCAAACAGCCCGGGGGGAGGAAGTTAAGGTCACATCCAGGATCTTCAGGTCCAAGGAGATCACCCCTCCTATCCCTATGGCTTTGCCCAATATGACCCATCTTACCCCCACCTTTTTTCCCAAAAGGCGGGCCTGATCCTCATTTAAGGCCTCAGGGTCCAATTTCCCCAAAAACCTTTCCATTACCGATCGCTCGACAACCGTTATTCCCTCGGAGATGAGTCTTGTGGAAATGAGCTCCCATAATTCCTGAGAAAGGGAAAGAGAAAGCCCGCTCGTCCGAAGGGGCAAAAGCAAGACCTCAACCTGAGAAAAAGAGGGGGAATTGAGAAATAAAAGCCATAGGCCCAGAATGATCGTCAGAATCCCCTTTAAGATAACGCCCTTTTTAAAAAACATCATAATGCCTCCTCTCTAAGAAAGGCTTGAGGGAAAAGCCTCTGAACCTCCTCTCTTAAGGCCTTTTCCTTTTCCGGAGAAATAAGCAGTTCCCGGAAAAGCTTACGGGCGAAGTCTTGGGTGGTCATCCTCAATATCCGCTTTATCCGAGGAATGGCGCTTGGGGTCATGCTGAGTTCATCTATCTCCATCCCCAAAAAGATCAGGCTATAAAAGGGGTCAGCAGCCATCTCACCGCATACGCTCACCTTTTTCCCCTTTCGATGAGCCTGATCCACTATTGTCCAGATGAGCCTTAAGATGGCAGGATGAAGGGGATTGTAAAGATAAATGACCCTTTCGTTTTCGCGGTCTATGGCAAGCGTGTATTGGATGAGGTCATTGGTGCCTATGGAGAGAAAATCCACCTCCTGGGCCAAAAGGTCGGTTATCAAGGCCGCCGAAGGCACCTCTATCATAATCCCTATTTGGATCTGAGGGTCAAAGGGAATGCCCTTTTTTGAGAGCTCTTCCTTTAAGTCCTCGATAAGGGCTTTGACCTCCCTCACCTCCTCCAAGGAAGTTATCATGGGGAGAAGGATCCTTGTTTTTCCGTAGTAACTTGCCCTCAAAATGGCCCGCAATTGGGCCTTAAAGGGCTCTTTTTCCGCTAAAGCGAGCCTTATACCCTTAAGGCCTAAAGCGGGGTTTCTCTCTTTTAGGATGGGCATGGATGGGGCTTGTTTCTCCCCGCCCAAGTCAAAGGTCCTGATTGTAGTTGGGTGAGGGGAGACCTCCATTATCACTTGTTTATAGCACTTGAAGTGTTCCTCCTCTTGGGGAAGTTCCTTTCGCCCGAGGAATAGGTATTCGGTCCGGTAAAGACCTATCCCCTCGGCCCCATATTGTCTTATTAAAGCCACCTCGTGGGAAAACTCGATGTTAGCCCTTAGGGGTAAGGGGTAACCATCGAGGCTCTCCGAGGGCAAGGAGGCGTATTTCAATAGCTCCTGGCTAAACCAAAGGTAAAACGTCCTCTTCTTTTGATAGGTCTTAAGGGTCGAGGGACGCGGATTGACGATCACCCTGCCTCGATTACCATCTACAATGAGGATCTCGCCCCCCTTTAAGCGGTAACTCAAATCCTTCAAAGCCATCACCGCAGGAATACCCAATGACTTCAGCACAATGGCAGTATGGGAGGTACTTGACCCCGCATCTATGGCAAACCCTTTGACCGGATGAGAGACAACTTGAACCCCCTCACTTGGAGGGAGATCATGACCTACAAGCACAAACTCCTCTTCTTCAGGAAGGCAGGGAAGGGAATAACCCACCAGTTCTCTGAGCACCATCTCAAAAATATGTTTTACGTCTTCCCCTCTTTCTTTTAGGTATTCCTCTTCTATGGACTCAAAGTCCTGGAGGAGTCTTTTTAAGGTGATCTCTAAAGCCCACTCAGCCGATACCAATTCCTCCCTTATGGTCTCTTCGACTTGTTGGAGTAAGCTCTTATCCCTGAGCATTTGGAGATGAACCTCGATGAAGCTCGCCTCCTTAGTGAAGCCCTTTTGCAGAAGCTTCGTTTGAAGGGAAGAAAGTTTCTCCTCTGTTTTTTCTAAGGCCCTCCTTAAGCGCTCAAGCTCGGCCTCGATGAGCATATGGGAGATTTTACGGGGCAAATAACAAAATCCCCTCTCCGGAAAAATCCAGGCTTTTCCTATTCCAATCCCAGGACTTACGGGTATGCCTTCATAAACTTGTTCTTCAATCAGGTTCTCCAAAGCCTCCTTCCACCAATTTGGCTATCTCCTCTACGGCCATTTGAGCATCCTCACCCACCGCTTTAACCACCACCTTGGCGCCCTTTCCAGCAGCAAGCATCAAAAGGCTCATTATGCTTTTGGCGTTGGCCACCATCCCGTTTTTCTCAAAGGTGATATGGGCCTTATATCGGCTTGCGGTCTTGACTATGAGGTTGGCGGCCCTGGCGTGAAGACCCAGTTTGTTTTTTATCTCCAGGACCCTTTCAGCGTAATTCATCCCCTTACGTCCTCAGGTCCTTTCTCCAAAATCTTAGAGGCCACGTTGATGTTCTTTTTTCCGTAATTGGCGATATAATCGGCCAACTGCTCAAGCGGCATCTCATCCCTCAAGGAGGCCACCTTAAGGAGCATGGGCAGATTGACCCCGGTCACCACCTCTACTTTCCCCTTTTCCAAAAAGGAAAGGCTTATATTCGCCGGCGTACCCCCAAACATGTCGGTCAGGATCAGTACCCCTTCTCCCTTATCCACGTTCTTTATGCCTCGTTTTATCCTCTCCCTTATCACCTCAGGAGGCTCACTTGGGTCTATAGAGATGGCTTCAAGGCCTTCTATTTCCCCAACGATCTGTTCAACGGCCAAAAGCATCTCATCGGCTATCCCACAATGGCTTACGATAAGTACCCCTATCATCTCTCACCCCTTTATCTCCCTATGAGTTATGATCACATCTTGCCCTTTTTCTTTCAAGAGCAATCCTAGTCTCTCCGCTAAAGCGGGGGAACGATGTTTCCCACCGGTACAACCGATCCCTATGGTGATCTTGCTCCTTCCTTCTTTAAGGTATAGGGGAAGGAGGAACTCGAGAAATTCCATGACCTTTTGAACGAACGTTTTAGCCTCCGGGTGTTGAAATATCCAATCGGATATTCTGGGATCTAAACCACTTAGTTTTTGTAGCTCCTTCACGTAAAAGGGATTGGGGAGAAACCGAGCGTCAAACACCATATCCGCCTCTTGAGGGATGCCAAAACTGTAACCGAAGGAGATGAGGTGTAAAGTTAAACGGGGAGGGAACTCCTCTATTTTCTCAAAGATAAGCCTTCTTAAGGCCTGTCCGCTCAATTGAGAGGTATCGATGACCTCATCGGCCTTATCTCTTAAAAAGCTCAAAAGTTCCCTTTCCCTTTTTACCGCTTCCGAAAGGGTTGATCCCTCCTCTAAGGGATGCCGCCTTCGGGTTTCCTTAAAGCGATCGATGATCACCTGGTCTTGGGCTTCTAAAAAAAGAAGCTTTATCTCGATGCCTTTTCTTTGAACTTCCCTTAAGGCCCATTCCAAATCCCCCAGGAACTCCCTTCCCCTTATGTCAATGACCACCCCTACTCGTCTTATATCGCGCGAGGAATGGAGGCATAATTCCAGAAGAACGGGTAAAAGCGAAGGAGGAAGGTTATCAACGCAGAAATAACCCATATCCTCCAAGGCCTTTAAGGCCGTGGATTTACCTGCTCCCGAAAGACCGCTTATCAGAACAAGCCTCATTCTTCTTCGGCTTTTTTTCGGATTAGGGCGTCCAGTTCCTCCGGGGCCCTAACGCCCCTTTCCTCAAGGAGGAAATTTCTCGCCGCCACTTCCACTATGGCGCTCAGGTTCCGCCCGGGGGTCACGGGTATCCTTTTACAAGGAATCTCAACCCCCAGGATCTTCATGGTTCGCCTTTCCATTCCCGTCCTATCCTGTATCTCCTCGGGATCCACCAGTTCGATAATCAAGTGTAATCTCTTCCTCGGTTTTAAGGCCGCGATCCCAAACAGTTTCTCCACATCCACAATCCCCAGGCCTCTTATCTCCATATAGGTCCTTCCAGGATTTAAACCGTAACCATAGAGCTTACCGCTCTGGTCAAGCTCCAGGCACACCACATCATCGGCCACAAGCCGGTGACCCTTCAGGATGAGCTCCAGGGCGCATTCGCTTTTGCCTATCCCGCTTCGGCCGAGAATAAGCACACCAACCCCTGCCACATCCACCAGGACGCCGTGGAAATACTCCACCTTTTTATCCTTCTGTTTCCTCTCGCTCGACAATGATCCTATAAAGTGCCTCTTTATCCGGAGCTTCTAAAAGGTTTTTGCGAAAATGGGGATCCTTTAACAGCCGCGACAGACTCGCCAAGGCCTTGAGGTGTTCGGTGGTGGAATTCTCCGGGGCCAAAAGCAGAAACACCAGATGAACCGGAGCCCCATCGATGGCTTCGAAATTTACCCCCCTTTTGCTTCGACCAAAGGCACAGACGATGCTCTCCAAATCGGGGAGTTTCCCATGAGGGATGGCTATACCCTCCCCTATGCCTGTTGAACCGAGCTTCTCCCTTTCAAAAAGGACCTCCAAGGCCTTTTTCTCGTCCTTCACCTTCCCATTCTTCACCAGTACCGATACCAATTCCCTCAAGACCCCTTCTTTGGTATCGGAAATAAGCTCTTCTACGATGGAATCTTTATCAAGAAAATCCGTGATCCGCATCTTTTATCCTTCAAGCTCAATAATCCCATATCCTCCATTCTTCTTCCGGTAAATAAGGTCCACCTTCCCGGTTTCTTCGTTGATAAAGGCGAAAAAGTCCTCATCCCTCCCTTCCAACTCCCTTAAAGCCTCTTCCAAAGCCATGGGTTTTAAAGGATAGGGCTCCCCCCGGGAAAGCTTAACAGAAGGATGTACCTCCACAACCGTATGAACCCTCACTTCCTTTCCCTTGGACTGGAGTTTACTTTTTTGATCCTTTATCTGCCTCTCCACCTTATCCAGTACCAGGTCAAAGGCCGATTGCAAATCCCCTTGGCTCTCTCGGGCTTTGGCATTTATGCCCTCGCCATCATTCACCGAAAGATCCACGTGATACAAAAATTTCTCCGAACTAAAGACAACCTTCACCTCTATAGGCTCCTTTAAAAGCCGCTTCAGCTTCTGAACCTTCCTCTCCACGTAATCCTTCATCCCCTCATTGGATTCCAAATTCTTAAAGGTAAGACTTACCTCCATAAACCCCCTCCCACCTGAAGACTTTAAACTAAGCCCCCTTAAGTGTCAACTTAAAACCTATAAAAGTCCTTGCCCAAACTGGAGTTCTCTTGACAAAATTTGGATTTTATGAGTAAAATTGTTCTATGCTTCACAAAGTTTCTAAAACGGAGGAGGGAAACCTTTATGAGGTATGGAGAAAGGGGGGTTAGTTTAGAGGTAGATCTTTCCACGGGTAATATAGAGAAGGTTGAGACGCCTCCGGAGTGGACGGAGCTCTTTTTGGGAGGATTGGGGATTAACGCGAAGCTCATGTGGGATCGGGTTGGGCCCGAAGTGGAGCCCTTTTCTCCGGATAACATCCTTATTTTCAGTGCTGGGCTTTTAGTGGGGACTCCCGCTTTCGGCGCCAATAGGACCATCATAACCTCCATTTCTCCTCAGACGCTTTACCTGGGCTTTTCCATGTTGGGTGGTCATTGGGCGGCTCAGCTTAAGCTTGCGGGTTATGATCAGATAGTGGTGAAGGGGAGGGCGCCTCATCTGGTCTATTTATGGATAAATGACGATAAGGTGGAGATAAGGGATGCCCGTCATCTAAAGGGCAAAAGCACCTATGAGACCATGGAACTAATAAGGGAGGAACTTCGAGACCCTCGGGTTGAGATTTTGGCGATTGGGCTTGCCGGGGAGAACCGGGTTTATTTTTCTTCTATCGAGACTTACCGGGGAAGTGCCAGCCGTTTGGGGCTTGGGGCTATTATGGGGGATAAGAACCTCAAGGCCATAGCGGTGAAGGGTTCGAAGCCCGTTAACCTTTATAAGCCCGGTCCCTTTGTGGAAGTGTGTGAAAGGGTAAGGGATTATATAATCTATAGGCTTAACAACCCCATTAAAGGGGTTCCTCCCATTTTGGCTTATATTGGCTCACCTCAGGAGATGAAACTATATGACGAACAGTGGCACTTGGAGAACTTCGCCTGGGGGCATGCTCGAGTGAGGCGCAAAGGGGTATGGACCAAGGAGGTGGAGGAGAGGTTCGCTCAGGTTCAGAGAAATGCCATAAAGAAATATGTAGGCTGTTACAACTGTCCCGTGGGGTGTGCTGCTACTTTGGCTTTGCCTGGTATGCCCAATTACATCCTCAAATGTTATTCCAAGCTCACCTATCTTATGGCCGCCATGGTGGATGACCTGGAATTCGGTTTAAGGATAGCCGCAAGGGCACAGCATTATGGGGTTGATGGTTTCACGACCCCTCAAGTAATGGCCTTTGCAGTTGAACTTTATGAGAACGGGATCTTGACCGATCAGGACATGCCCGGTTTCCCAAGTGACCCTCAGGAGAGGTTTTTCTGGCTCCTGGATAGGATCGTTCGGCGCGAGGGGATCGGGGATGTCTTGGCGAAAGGGGTTTACTGGGCAGCCAGGGAGATAGGTCGAGGAGCGGAAAAGTTCGATCACAATACTACCAGGAAGCACGAACAGATGACCATAAAACTGGGGATGTTGAACCCCATATACTTTCTGATGTATGCTACTGGCGAAAAGGGAAACATTACCCAGATCGAGGGTCAGCTCCCTCAAGCGCCTCTTCCTCGCGAATACCGGGAAGAATTCGTGAGGGATTGGCCTCAACTGCCAACGGGGAAAGAGGAACGTTTCAAACAATTCATCCTCGAATGGGGCGATGGCGATAAGGTTTTCCCCTTCTATCCTCCTCCTGATCTGTGTTGCGAGCTTGTGGAATGGCAAGAGATCATGCATTACATTGACGATTGTACTGGCATTTGTGCCGGGCTTTCTTCCTTTCCCATAAAGCCTCCTTATCATATTCATAACCTTCCTTTGTTAATCTCCTACGCCACGGGGATTGAGATGTCTGAAGAAGACCTATGGACGGCAGCTACAAGGGTGAGGAATCTGGTGAGGGCGAATAACATAAGACGGGGCCTCCGAAGGGAGGAGGAAAAACCTCCGGAAGATCATTGGAAAAAGCGATTCCCCGAATATGAGCAAGAGCTTCTCACCACCTATTATCGGTATCGAGGGTGGAATGAGGAGGGGATCCCCACGAAGGAGACCTTGCAGAAGCTCAAGCTCGATTTTGTCGCGGAGGATTTTATCAAAAGGGGAATCCTTAAGGAGTAAGCCATGAAGAAGAAGGTCAAGGTATTGAAGATCGATCTCGATAAGTGCGTGGGGTGCAAGGCTTGTGAGGTCATATGTTCGGCTTTTCACGCCGCCCCTAAGTATAGCCTGACCAGCCCCGAGTTCTCGAGGATAAGGGTCTTTCGAGACGAACTAAGGGGGACCTTCATACCGGTCAAGGGAAGCTTCTACACTAAGGCCGAATGCCCATCCAGGGTGGTGTATTTTCAAAACGAAAATCCTTTGAGCGATTGGAAAAGGGAGACCTATGTGGTCTGTAGCATGTGTGGAGCCGCCTGTCCCTCCAGGGACCTCTTTAAGGAACCGGGCACGGGGCTCCCCTTAAAATGCGATATGTGCGAAAGTGACCCGCCCCTTGAGGAACCCATGTGCGTCAAATGGTGTTTTGTAAATGCCATAACGCATGAGGAGTTTGAGGAGGAGGTGAGGGAAGAGGTGGAGCTTGAGGAGCTCGATATGGCCTTGGAAAGCCTGGTTGACCGTTATGGATGGGAAAAGGTGAGCAATGCCTTTGGACGCATGCTTTTTTCCAAAATGGGAGAAGGAGGGTTATAAATTATGGAAAAAAGAAAGACCAAGATCATAGCCTTTTGCTGCCATTACTGAGGGTATGGCGCTGCTGACATGTCTGGGGTCTCCAGACTACAGTACCCAACGGACCTGAGGATAATAAGGGTTATGTGTACCGGACGGGTGGATTTGAAACACATTTTTTACGCCTTTTACAAAGGCATAGATGGGGTCATGGTGGTGGGATGTAGGCTTAACGAGTGTAAGTTCGCCACCGAAGGCAATTATCATGCGTTAAACGTGGGGCTTTTGGCCAAGAGGATAATGGAACATATAGGTATGGATCCGAGGCGGTTGAGAGTGGAGTTCATGAGTTCGGCCGATGGTCCCCTTTTCGCCAGGACAGCAAGGGAGATGGTTGAGACCATAAGGGAAATAGGTCCCCTTGAGGATGGCAATCTGAAGAGGAAATTGGAGGAGGTGTTAAGGCTTATCCCCTACATAAAGATCGCCATGCGGGAGAAATTGACCGTAAAGCTTAAGGACCCCTCCCTATGGGAAGGGCATTTCACCCGGGAAGAGATCGCTGAACTCTTCAATAATGTCCCCTCTTACTGGATCGACCCTGAGGAATGCAGGGCTTGTATGGCTTGTTTGAGGCGTTGTCCAGCTAACGCCATAGATGGGGGGAAGAAGCTCGTTCACATTATAAACCAAGAGAAATGCATAAAATGCGGGACCTGTATGGAAGCCTGCCGATTCGGAGCGGTCAAGAAATTGGTAGGACAACCGGTCCCTCCGCCAATTCCTGAGGAAAAAAGGACGGTGAAGAAAGAAGCAGCATAAGGAGGGACTATGAACGGCGATTTCAAGCAATGCGTGGATTTCGCTAATAAGGTCAAGGTCTGTTATCTTGCCACCTGTGAAGGTGACCAACCGAGGGTAAGGGCCCTTTTGATGTGGTTTGCGGATGAGACGGGCTTTTACTTCCAGACACAAACAGTCAAACGTTTGTACCACCAGCTTAAGGAGAACCCCAAAGTGGAGCTGTGTTTTTGGGATCCTAAAGAGGGAAAGATGTTAAGGATAAGCGGAAAGGTTGAGTTCTTGGAGGACATGGAGCTCAAAAATAGGTGCTTGGAAGAAAGACCCTTCCTTCGGGAAATGGGCATTAAAGGCCCAGAAGATCCAACTTTGGCCATATTCCGAATAAAGGAAGGAGAGGCTTTCTTCTGGACCCGGGCTTGGAGTATGAAGGAAGACGAGATACCGAGAATAAAGTTTGGAGGCTTGACAAGAGAGTAATAGATTTTTAAAACTACCTTGTGCCAAAATTAACAAGGAGGCTTTGAGATGTCTCAGGTGAAGGAGGTACCAGTTTTATGGATTCAAGGGGGGACGTGTAGTGGGTGTTCTGTTTCGGTTCTTAATGCGGTTGCTCCTTCTATTAAGAATGTTTTGATAGATGAGGTGGTTCCTGGGAGGCATATCAATTTGAGGTTTCAAGCTACGGTTATGGCTGGTGCGGGGGATGTGGTTCTTAAGGTTCTTGAGGATACTATGAGGGATAGGGAGGGTGAGTTTCTTTTGGTGGTTGAGGGTGAGATCCCCAGTGCGGAGTATTGTCTTTTAGGTGAGAGGGGTGAAGAGGGGATAAGTTTTAGGGAGTGGGTTATTGAGTTAGGGAAGAGGGCTCAAGCGGTTATTGCCCTTGGCACCTGTGCTTGTTTTGGTGGTATTCCGGCTGGGAGGCCCAATCCTACGGGGGCCAAGGGGGTAAGGGAGGTATTTAGGGAAGAAGGGATTAAGACGCCTTTGATAAATGTACCTGGTTGTCCTCCTCATCCGGATTGGTTTATTGGTACACTTTCCAAGGTTCTTCTTTTTGGTCTTCCTGGGCCTGAGGATTTGGATGAGCATTTGAGGCCTCGGGATTTTTATGGGACTTTGATTCATGAGAATTGTCCTCGTAGGGCCTATTTTGATGAGGGCAAGTTTGCCCAAAAGTTTGGTGAGCCTGGGTGTTTGTATCTTTTGGGGTGTAAGGGGCCTATTACTCATGCGGATTGTCCTTTGAGGAAGTGGAACAATGGGGTCAATTGGTGCATAGACGCGGGGATGGGGTGTCAGGGATGTACGCAGCCTGAGTTCCCTGATCAAGTCGGCCCCTTCTATGAGAAGATCACCGACGTTCATGTGCCCAAGATAGGCGAATATTGGCAGAAGAAGGAGGTTTAAAGATGGGAAGGATAGTTATTGATCCGGTAACGCGGATTGAAGGACATTTGAAGGTCGAGGTGGTAGTCGATGGTGGAGAGGTTAAGGAGGCTAAGTGTTCGGGCTTACTTTTCAGAGGTTTTGAGAAGATCCTCAAGGGACGTGATCCTCGAGATGCTCAAATAATAACCCAAAGGATATGTGGCGTCTGCAACCATTGTCACACGACCGCTTCCACTTACTGTCTTGATAGCGCCTTCGGGATCGCCGATAAGATCCCCCATAATGGGCGTTGGATAAGGAACCTCACGCTTGCCTTTCACCAGTTGCAGGACCATATCCTTCACTTTTATCTTCTCGCCGCTTTGGATTATGTGGATGTGACCAAAGTGGCCGATTATGAGGGGAATGATCGGGTTTTAAATTCGGTCAAGGAGTTCTTGAAAAGGGGTGAGCTTTCGCCCTTTGTGCCTCGGTATGAAGGGGATTATAGGCTTCCTCCCGAACTCAATCGGGAGCTCTGTGCCCATTATGTTAAGGCCTTAGAGATGAGACGAAAGGGGCATGAGGCGGTGGCCCTTTTGACGGGGAAGGTACCCCATGCTTGTACCATCACGCCGGGTGGGGCCACCGAGACGGTGACAATTGATAAGGTGACCTCTCTTCTTTGGAGGGCGAAAGAACTTAGGGAGTTTGTGGAGGATTATTATGTACCCGATGTGATAAAGGTGGCGGAATATTACAGCGATTATTTTGAAATCGGCAGAGGCTGTGGTCGATATCTTTCTTACGGGACTTTTGACTTGGAGGGCTCCAATCCGGATTATGCCCAAAGGGCTCGATTCTTCAAGCAAGGTACAACCAACACCAAGTTAGAATACGAGCCCCTTGACCTTGGGGTCATAAACGAGTATGTGAAGTATTCTTTTTATGAGGATTCCACAAGTGGAAGACATCCCTTCCAAGGCGAGACGGAACCACTTCCTAAAAAAGAGGGGGCTTACTCATGGCTTAAGGCCCCGAGGTATAAAGGAGAGGTTTACGAAGTAGGGCCCTTGGCGAGGATCGCCGTGATGTATGCCAGTGGCGATCAGAAGGTGCGAGAACTGGTGGATTCGCTTCTTGGGCATTTCAAGGCCTCAAAGGAAGCGTTATTCTCGGTCCTTGGAAGGCATGCCTCAAGGGCCTTGTGTGCTCTTCTGATTGCCAGGCAGCTTGAGCAATGGGTCCTCGAACTTAAGCCCGGCGAACCCGCCTGGATCCCCTTTGAGATCCCTGATGAAGCCGAAGGGGTTGGGATAGTGGATGCGGCAAGGGGAGCCCTGGGGCATTGGGTGGTTATAAAGGATAAGAAGATCCACAACTATCAGTGCGTTGTACCCACCACTTGGAATGCCTCTCCTAAGGACGATATGGGGAATCCTGGTCCGATAGAACAGGCCTTAATCGGGACCAAGGTGAAGGACGAGAAGAACCCCTTTGAGATAGTTAGGATCATAAGGTCTTTTGACCCGTGTATCGCCTGTGCGGTTCATCTGTTAAATGCCAAAGGGAATACGATAGGAAGGTTCATTATAAGTTAGGGGAGGACCAAAATGGTCAGGTCTGAACAAAAGCCATTGGAAGAGATTTTGGGATATTTGAAGGATTGTAAGAAGGTTTTTCTCCTTGGTTGTGATGGGTGCGCCCAAGCCAGTGGTACCGGAGGGCTTCCTCAGCTCAAGGATATGAAGGAGAAACTTGAGGCCAATGGAAAGGAAGTGACGGGGCTTATGGTCGTGGATTTTCTGTGTCAGAAAGCGCTTGTGGCCTCTCACCTGAGGCCTCTTGAGGAGGAAGTAATGGCTTCGGATGCGGTTTTGGTTTTAAGTTGTGGGTTGGGGATACAGGCATCGGCAGCCATGATCAAAAAACCGGTTGTTCCTGGTTGTAACACGATCCCCTTAGGTGGAACCAGAGGCGAATGGAGGGGAAGTGAGAGGTGTTTTGAGTGTGGCGATTGCGTGCTCTTTTGGACCGGAGGGATTTGTCCCCTTACGGCTTGTTCGAAGGGACTTCTGAACGGAGCTTGTGGAGGGGCCTCCAATGGGAAATGTGAGGTCGATAAGAACAAGGATTGCGGTTGGGAGAAGATTTACTTAAGGCTCAAGGAATTGGGGCAACTGGAGCGCTTGAAGCATTTTATCCCACCGAAGGATTACAACAAAATGAGGCCCAAAGGGGAGATCTTGACTTCCTTCCTTTGGGCACTTGAGCAGGAGTGAGGAGGGGGAAGATGGGTCTAAGAGAGGCCTTTGAGAGCGGAAAATTTGTAGTAACGGCTGAGGTGGGTCCTTTAAAGGGAACGGATGTGACGGAGATAAAAGAGGTGGCGCATTTATTAAAGGGTAAGGTGGATGGCACAAACGTCACAGATCAACAGAGCGCAGTCATGCGGCTTGGTTCCATGGTCACCTGTTACCTTCTTAAGCAAGAAGGGCTCGATCCCATATTGCAGGTAACCTGCAGGGACAGGAACAGGCTTGCCATTCAATCTGATCTTTTGAGCGCCCACGTGTTGGGGATAAGAAACGTTTTGGCCATAACCGGTGATTATCCTACCTTAGGGGACCATCCCGATGCGAAGGCGGTTTATGATATCGATTCGGTTCAATTGGTTTGGATGATCAACCGGCTTAACCAAGGTTATGACCTGGCTGGGAATGAACTCCAAGGGAAAACCGATTTCTTCATAGGGGCAGTGGTAACCCCCATTACCGACACGGAAGCAGCCTTTGAACTTCAGTTGATAAAGATGGAGAAAAAAATCGAGGCAGGGGCCAAGTTTTTCCAAACGCAGGCCGTTTACGACATCGATGGTTTTGCCAAGTTCATGAAAAGGGCCGAGAAATTCGGCGTACCGGTTCTGGCGGGCATCATCCCCCTCAAGTCCGTCGGTATGGCCCGTTATATGAACAAAAACGTGGCTGGGGTATTCGTCCCCGAATACTTGATTGAGGAGATGCAAAAGGCGGAAAAACCCGCTCAAAAGGGCCTTGAAATAGCTGCCAGGTTGATCCGAGAGGTAAAGGACCTCTGTCAGGGGGTCCATATAATGGCCATAGGCTGGGAGAAGAAGGTCCCAGAGATATTAGAATTGGCAGGCCTTATCTAACGGCTTAAGAAGGGGAGGGTTTCCTCCCCTTCTTCTTTTTTGTCCAAAAACTTTCGAAAAAAAGAGAGAAAAGTGTAAAATTTTTCACAAAGTAGGAGGGATTTTGTCTTGGGGAAAAGGGTGGTATTAGGGGTTGGGAATATCTTGCTTAAGGATGAGGGTGTAGGGGTTCATGTGGTGAAGATGATGGAATCCATGGAGCTTCCCGAAGGGGTCGAATTGGTTGATGGTGGGACCCTTGGATTTGATCTTTTGGGGATATTTGAGGAGAGCGAGAAAATCGTTATTGTGGATGCCTTAAAGGGAGGGTATGAACCTGGGACCATTTACCGGGTTACCCCCGAGGAGCTTAAGGGGGATCTGAATCGGGCTTTGAGTCTTCATCAAGTGGGGCTTTTAGAGGTGATGGAGATGGGAAAACTTTTGGGTTTTCAACCTCAGGTGGTTATAATTGGGATCGAACCCAAGGAGATCGATTGGGGCATGGAACTGAGCGAGGAAGTGAGGGCGAAGCTTCCCAAGGTGATCTCGCTGGTTTTGGAGGAGATAAAAAGTGCATGAGTTAAGCATAGCCCAGAGTCTGCTTGATATCATCGCTCAACAGGCTCAGATTTACGGGGCCAAAAGGGTCACCCGGGTAAACCTTAGGATAGGCGCTTTAAGTGGGGTTGTCCCAGAAGCCTTATCCTTTGCCTTTGAGGTCTTGAGCAAGGGACATGTGGCAGAAGGAGCCATTTTGGAAATAGAAGAAGTCCCGGTGAGGATAAGATGCGAAAAATGCGGGATCTTCGAAGGGATCCCCTTTTTGGTCTGTCCCAATTGTGGAGAAATGGCCGAGCTCCTTAGCGGAAGGGAGCTCGAGATTTATTCGATGGAGATAGAAGATGGAAGTGAAGGTGGTGAAGGATATTCTTGAGGCCAATGAAGTTATCGCTCAAGAAAACCGCCGGCTCTTCAAGGAGAAGGGCCTCTATGTGCTTAACCTCATGGGGGCCCCTGGGACGGGAAAGACCACGCTTCTTGAAAGGACCATCGAAAGGATAAAGGATCGGTGGAAGGTGGGGGTTATTGAGGGCGATATTGCCACAAGCAGGGATGCCGAAAGGATCGCTCAGTATGGGGTTTCGGTGGTTCAGATAAATACCGGAGGCGCCTGTCATCTGGATGGCAACATGGTCCGGATGGGCTTACGGGAACTTCCCCTTGAGGAACTCCAAGTTTTGATCGTTGAGAACGTGGGGAATTTGGTCTGTCCTGCCGAATTCAACATAGGAGAGGACGACAAGGTCATGATCCTTTCGGTCACCGAAGGAGAGGACAAACCTTTGAAATACCCCTTGATGTTCCAAGTCTCAAGGCTTCTACTTTTAAACAAGATCGACCTCCTTCCCCATGTGGACTTTAATTTGGATCGCTTCAAGGAATTCGCCCTTAGGGTGAACCCTCATCTGGAGATCATTCCCATATCCTGTAAGACCGGCCAGGGGCTTGATGAGTGGATCAAGTGGCTTGAAAACCGCTTAAAAGAAAGATCATGAAAAGGCTTCGCCTGATCGTAAGAGGGATAGTGCAAGGGGTGGGTTTTAGGCCCTTTGTCTATAAGGTGGCCTCTTCCTTGGGGCTTACGGGGTGGGTTTTGAACGATGAGGAAGGGGTTAAGATGGAGATAGAAGGGGATGAAGAGAAGCTTGAGGGCTTTTTAAGGGAACTTCTCTCCAATCCTCCTCCCCGGGCTGAGATCGAGGAAGTGGAAAAGGAGGAACTTGAACCTATAGGGTACAGCTCTTTTGAAATAAGGGAGAGCGAAAAGTCCTTTGAGCGATCGGTTCTCATTTCACCCGATATCGCCACTTGTGAGGATTGTTTAAGGGAACTTTTTGACCCTCAAGATCGCCGTTATCGTTATCCCTTTATAAACTGTACGAACTGCGGTCCTCGTTTCACCATCATAAAGGACGTCCCTTACGATCGAGATAAGACCACCATGGCTTCCTTCAAGATGTGCCCGGATTGTCTAAGCGAATACCATGATCCTTGGAACCGAAGGTTCCACGCTCAGCCCAATGCCTGTCCCCGGTGTGGGCCAAAAGTCTTTCTTCTTGACCGAGAGGGAAAGGAGATCCAAACGGAGGATCCGATCCGCGAAGCCATAAGGCTTCTCCAAGAGGGGAAAATACTAGCCGTTAAGGGGCTCGGCGGATTTCACTTGGCCTGTGATCCCTTTAAGGAAGAGGTAGTATGGGAGTTGAGAAGGAGAAAATGGAGGGAGGATAAGCCCTTTGCGTTAATGTGTAAAAACCTTGAAGTTGTGAAGGAGCTTTGTTTCCTTGAAGATGGGGCCGAAAGACTTCTTTTAAGCAAAGAACGCCCCATCGTGATCCTCAAAAGGAGGCCTTCTTGTGGCATCGCCCCTTCGGTGGCCCCGAGGCAAAACACCCTTGGGGTCATGTTACCTTATACCCCCCTTCATCATCTGCTTTTTCAGGATGGGATAAGGTGTCTAGTTATGACCAGCGGCAACGTCAGTGATGAGCCCATAGCCTATAAGGATCAGGAAGCCTTGGAACGGCTTTCGAAAATCGCCGACTTCTTCCTCACGCATAATCGACCCATTTGGATGAGGTGCGATGACTCGGTGTTGAAGGTCTTCAGGGGCAAGCCCCTTTTCTTTCGGCGTTCCCGGGGGTATGTTCCTAAGCCCATCTTTCTCAAAGGAGCCAAGAGAAAGGTACTCGCCTTGGGTGCGGAACTCAAAAACACCTTCTGTATAACGAGAGGACCTTATGCCTTTTTAAGCCATCATATAGGGGATCTGGAAAACTATGAGACCTTTAGATCCTTTGAGGAGGCCATCGAGCATTTTAAAAAGCTCCTTCGGGTCGAGCCTGAACTTTTGGTCCACGACCTTCATCCTGACTATCTTTCGACCCGTTATGCCCTGGAGAAGGATATGCCCCGTTTGGCCATCCAACACCATTTCGCCCATGCCTTAAGCTGTATGGCCGAATATGGGCTTGAAGGACCGGTTTTGGGAATCATAATGGACGGGACCGGGTTCGGGGAGGATGCCACTGTATGGGGCTGTGAGTTCTTGGAGGTGAGGATTGATGGTTTTGTGAGATTGGGACATTTGCAGTACATTGAGATGCCAGGAGGCGAGAAGGCCATAAAGGAGCCTTGGAGGATGGGGGCCATTTACCTCGAAAGGGCCTTTGAGGGGAATTTGATGATGGAACACTATAAGGAACTCGGATGGGATCTATTAAAGGAAGGCGTAAAAAAGGGGCTTAATGCCCCTTTGTGTTCGAGCATGGGAAGGCTATTTGACGCGGTATCGAGCCTAATCGGCCTAAGGGATATGGTCAATTACGAGGGCCAGGCGGCCATCGAGCTTGAAGCCATTGCGGATCCAAAGGCCCAAGGGGATTATCCCTTTGAGATGCAAGAGTATGTAGTAGATCCTCTTCCCATCATAAGGGCGATTGTGAGGGATTTGGAGGCTGGAGTTAATAAAGGGCAGATTGCCATGCGATTTCACCGAACCCTCTCCAAAATGATCCTCAAAGTGGCCCAAAGGGCTCGAGAGGAAAGGGGGCTTCAAGAGGTGGTTTTAAGTGGGGGGTGTTTCCAAAACCTTTTGCTCCTTGAGCTTACGACAAGCCTTCTTGAAGGGGATTCCTTCAAGGTTTATACTCACCACAAGGTCCCTCCTAATGACGGGGGTCTTTCCTTAGGCCAGGCTTATTACGGAAGTAGATGGGAGGCTTAAGGATGTGTTTGGGCATACCGGGAAAGGTCCTAAGCATTAAGGATGATGTGGCCGAGGTGGACTTCGGAGGGGTCAGGAGACATGTGAGCCTTCTGCTATGTCCGGAGGTGAAGGTGGGGGATTATGTGCTCGTTCACGTGGGGTTTGCCATCACTAAGCTTGAGGAAGAGGAAGCCCAAGAAACCTTAAGGCTTCTTGAGGAGTACCTTGGAAGAGAGGAATTTGATTGAGGCCATAAGGGCTCTTCACGATGGGCAAATTCGCTTGATGGAGGTCTGTGGGACTCATACGGTCTCCATCTCCCGTTCGGGCATAAGGGGGATATTGCCCAAGGGGCTTGAACTTCTTTCTGGACCCGGTTGTCCGGTCTGTGTAACCCCTCAAGAAGAGATCAAACAGGCCATGGACTTAGCAAGGGAAAAGGACACCTTACTTCTCACTTTTGGGGATCTGATGAGGGTTCCCACTAAACATGGCTCCTTTGAGACCCTTAAGGCCGAAGGAGCGGATATAAGGGTTATTTTTAGCCCTTTCGATGCCATAAGGATTGCTGAGGAAAATCCGGGGAAAAAGGTGGTTTTTTTCAGCGTGGGCTTTGAGACCACAGCTCCAGCGGTGGCAGCTACCATCGTTGAGGCGAAGAAAAGGGGGTTAAAAAATTTGTTTTTTTTAAGCGCTCACAAATTGATACCACCTGCCTTAAGGGCCCTTCTTGAAGGAAGAAGGGTTTTAATAGATGGGTTTATCCTCCCTGGGCATGTGAGCGTGATAATAGGGAAGGAACCTTATGAGTTTATCCCCCAAGAGTTCGGGATCCCTTGTGTCATAACGGGTTTTGAAACTCATGACATATTGGAAGGGATATTAATGCTCCTTAAGCAAATAAGGGAGAAAAGGGCGGAGGTCCAAATCCAATACAAAAGGGCGGTAAGGCCCGAGGGGAATCCTCGAGCAAGGACCTTGATGGAGGAGGTCTTTGCGGAGAGGGATTCCAGGTGGAGGGGTCTTGGCCTTATTCCCTTAAGCGGTTTTGGTCTAAGGGAAAACTTTAAGGAGATGGATGCTCGAGTGGCATTTGACCTTGAGGAACCCGAGCCCATCCCTGATCCTCCCAATTGTAAATGTGCCGAGGTCCTCCAAGGGCTTTTGAAGCCTCCCGAATGCCCTCTGTTTGGAAAGGGTTGCACCCCTCAACGTCCAGTAGGGCCTTGTATGGTCTCCTCCGAAGGAAGTTGTGCGGCTTATTATCGATATGGGGACTTCCATGCTGGATAAGATCCTTTTGGCTCACGGGGCAGGCGGAAGGGCAACTCATGAGCTGGTTCGGAAGTTCTTCCTCAGTTTTTTCTCCAATGAAGTACTTCAAGCCCTTGACGATGCAGCGGTTTTAAACGTGGACGAAAGAAGATTGGCCTTCACCATTGACGCTTATGTGGTGGATCCCCTGTTTTTCCCGGGAGGGGATATAGGGAAACTGGCCCTATGCGGAACCGTTAACGACCTCTCGGTAATGGGGGCAAAGCCCTTGGGAATAGGGGTGGCTTTTATCCTTGAGGAAGGCTTCCCCGGGGAGGAACTTCAAAAGATCACCTTTTCCTTAAGCCAGATGGCTAAAGAGGTAGGGGTGTGGGTTGTGACCGGTGATACCAAAGTAGTCCCCAAGGGGACCTCTCATGGGCTTTTTTTGATCACCTCGGGAATTGGCCTTATAGAAGAGGGGCTCTTCTTAAGCGGGTCAAGGGCCAGGCCCAAGGATGTGGTTATAGTAAGTGGCCCCATAGGGGACCATGAAGCGGCCGTAATTCTCGCCAGAGGGGAATTTGCCATCGAAGGGGACCTCAAAAGCGATTGTGCTCCTCTTTGGGATCTGGTGCGATCCATCCTGAAGGTCACCAAAAACATCCATGTGATGCGGGACCCCACAAGAGGAGGGCTTGCCACCACCTTGTGGGAGATAGCCCAAAGCTCAAAGGTAGGCATCCTGATCGAGGAGGAGTCGATACCCGTGAGAAGGGAGGTCTTAGCGCTGTGTGAACTATTGGGCTTTGATCCCTATTACCTGGCCTCGGAGGGAAGACTGGTAGTGATCGCCCCCGAGGAAGAAGGTGAAAGGATCCTTTCCGTAATGAGGCAACATCCCCTAGGGAAAGAAGCAAAGATCATAGGAAGGGTAATCGAGGAGAACCCTGGAAGGGTCCTTTTGAAGACGAAAATAGGAGGCCATCGGCTTCTTGAACCCTTAATGGGAAGTCAATTCCCGAGGATTTGTTGATTTTTAAACCCTTTTCGGCAAATAAACGGTGAAAACAGAGCCCTTTCCCAATTCGCTTTTTACTTCGATCCTTCCCAAGTGAGCCTCCACGATGCCTTTCACAATGGCAAGCCCTAAGCCTGTGCCTATAACCTGACGGGTCTCTTTGGTCCTTACGCGGTAAAACTTATCAAAGAGCCGGGGAAGGTCCTCCTTCGGGATACCGACCCCCGTGTCTGAGACCGATACCTTCAGGTAATCCCCCTCTTGAGTGAGGGAAACGGTGATCTTTCCTCCTGGAGGTGTGTATTTTATGGCATTAGAGATGAGGTTCACAAAAACCCCTTCGAGCCCTTGGGGGTCTCCCAAAATAAGGGGAAGGGGATCCTGGGGGAGTTCTACGGAGAGGGTGAGCCCTTTGTTTAAAGCCTCTCCCGAAAAAAGATCCACCGCCTTTTGAACTACTTCTTTCAAATCCAAAGGCTCTCGCCTCTGAATGGCCATACCGGCCTCAATCCGGGAGACCTCGAGCAATTTATTTATAAAATCCACAAGCCCCCTGAGCCTCTCCTTGGCCCGGCTCAAGAAATTTCTTTCCTTTTCCCCCAGATCCTCCTTCATAAGGACCACGTTTATCATCTGTTCGATAGCCGAAAGGGGAGCCCTTAATTCATGGGATACCATGCCGATGAACTCGTTTCTCATCTTTTCAAGTTCTAACAAATGGCTTAAATCCTCCAAAACCGTAACAGTCCCCATGTTATGCCCTTCGAGGTCCTTAACCGAAGCCGTATGAGCCCTTATCCAAAGATCGTTCCTTTTGATCTCCTGACTTATAACCTTGGAGGTTCCGGAATACAAAGCCTCCTCAACGGCTTCCCTTAACTGCTTCGCCTCCACCACCTCCCAAAGGGGTTTGCCTATTACCTCCTCCCTTTCTCGAATCCCCAACAACCTGGTGGCCGCTGGATTGAGAAGGGCAATTCTACCTTGATGATCCGTGAGCAGTACCCCGTCGGCCATGCATTCGATAACAGTCATAAGGCGCCCCTTTTCCCGAGCTACATCCTGAAGGGTCCTTTCGGCCTCTTGCCTTAGCCTCTCCGCCTCTTTTTCGAGCCATCTTTTCTCATAAGCCCTCTGAACCACAAGTCGTAATTGATCGGGCGTGAAGGGCTTGGGAATGAAGTCATAAGCCCCTTTTTTCATCGCCTCAACAGCGGAATCCACTGTGGCATAACCGGTGATCACAATGATGGGAAGGGAGGGGTCCCTCTTTAAAAGCTCTTCCAACACATCCATTCCGCTTGGACCGGGCATCTTGAGGTCCAAAAGGACCACATCCACCCCTTCGCACATCTGAAGCCCTTTTTCCCCATCAGAGGCCAAAAGGACTTCCCACCCGTCTTTGCAGAGAACCCTCTTACACCCCTCCCTTATTACCGCCTCATCGTCAATGACCAGGACTTTACCCTTGGACTCGTTCACCCCTTTAAGACCTGTTAAGAAGGATCTCCACTCTTTTTACCAATTCCTCGGGTTCAACGGGCTTGTCGATGTAGTCCTCGGCTTCGGTCTCCATCCCCTGAAGTTGGGTGTAACGGGTTGTGGGTATATGGGCAGCCACTGCGGTAAGAAGCAGAACGGGTATAGAACGATACTGAGGATCAGCCTTGAGTTTCTTACAGACCGTATAACCATCGAGTCGCGGCATCATCACATCCAAAACTATCAAGTCAGGTCTTACCTCCTTTAGCTTCTCCAGGCATTCGTCTCCATCATATAGCTTTATCACCTCATGTCCCTTACCCTCTAAAATAACAGCTGTTGCCTCCACGAAATCCGGATCGTCATCCACCAAAAAAATACGCGCCATAATAAAACACCTCCTTTCTGTAAATTTTTAAACTTGAGGACGGGGCAAAAGACCCGCGCCCTCAACTATCTCCCTCACCTTCTCCTCCCACTCTATGGCCATAAGATGAATCCCGTGAACCCCCGGAATCTCTCGGATCTCCTGAATCATCTCAATGGCGATCTTAACCCCCTCCTCTCCCTGCTTCTCCTTAGGAACCCCCTTAAGCCTCTCTATAAGCTCATCGGGGATCTCCATGCCCGGAACCATAGTCTTCATATAACGGGCCATACCCACGGATTTTAAAGGCGTTATACCTGCAAGGATAAAGACCTTCTCATGAAGGCCCATGTCCACCACCCTTTTCATCCACTCCTTGAACTTGGGGATATTAAAGATACATTGGGTCTGAATGAAGTCCGCACCCGCTGCCACCTTTTTGGCCAACCTCAGATGCCTTATCTCAAAGGGATCGGCAAAGGGGTTTTCAGCTGCTCCTATAAAGAGCCTGGGCCTTACGGTGAGATCCTCCCCGTTTAAAAACTTACCCTCATCCCTCATTCGTTTAACCATCGCCACCATCTGAATGGAATCCAGGTCGAAGACATTTTTAGCCTGTGGATGATCACCGGCCCTTTGATGATCCCCGGTTAGGCACAAAAGATTATTGATCCCAAGGGCCGCTGCCCCGAGGATATCGCTCTGGATGGCGATGCGATTCCTATCCCGCGTTACCATCTGAAGTATCGGGTCAAACCCCATCTCCTTTAGGATCAGACAAGAGGCAAGGCTTGACATCCTCACCACCGCTGTTTGGCAATCGGTCACGTTAACTGCATCCACACACCCTTTTAGTAACTCCCCCTTTCTCCTTATGGCCTCCGGGTCAGCCCCTCGGGGCGGACCACATTCCCCAGTGACGGCAAAGTATCCGCTCTTTAAAACCCTCTCAAGACGGCTATTTGTCTTGAACTCGCTCATCTCAAAAGATCCTCCCTGATGATCTTTCTTGGCCCTCCATCGCGACTTTGTGACCAATCCTTGGGTGGGATGATCTCAAGATAACGGTCCAATTGCCCAAGTTCTTTCAATCTTTCTATGATCAAGTACCATCCACAGGGGACTTGTGGGTCAATCTCGCATCGGCCATTGGAAGATCCCCCACAAGGACCGTTCAAAAGGGATTTTGAGCAACGGGTAATAGGACATATGCCCCCTGTTAAATGAAGCACACAGTTCCCACAACATTGACATTTCTCACTCCATACGCCTTGTTTTTCCGCACCACCCACAAAGGAGGTGTTAATCCCAGGAAGAGCCGGTATCTTCGAGTAGTGCTCCGCCAAATACTGAACCCCTACCCCACAGGCCAAGGAGAGGATCGCTTGATAGTCGAAAACGAACCCTCGTATCTGCTCCACGTATTCGGGGTCACATTGTCTTTCAAGCGTCACTTCCCTTATCTCAATCTCCCGACCTTGGGCCTTGCGGGCCGTCCTTATGGCCGAGGCTAAAAACCTCACCTCCCTCTCCCCTCCTGCCGCACATACCGCCACACATCCCTTACAACCAGCGATAATCAAACGATCGAAAGGCTCTACCATCTGAAGGATCTCTTCTAAGGGTTTCTGTTCGCCTACGACCATCTTTAAACCTCCTTCCCCTTACCCGTTTTTACCGGATTTGGCCCAAGTTCCTTTATTCGGTTGGTCATCTCCCAGGTTATCTCGGCAAACCTTGAGCCCATGGCCGCCGAAAGGTTATACATCTCGAGCCTCAAGGGATTTATGCCGATGGATTGTAGGACCTTCTTAACGTACTGGACCCTCCTTTTGGCTTGGAGATTGCCAACCATGAAATGACACTCCCCTTCCAGACACCCTGCCACAAATACCCCGTCTATTCCCTCTTCAAAACATTTAATAAGATGAAGGCTCTCCACGCGACCACTACAAGGGACCTTTATGATCCTAACATTCGGCGAACACTCGAGCCTCATCGAACCTGCCAGGTCCGCCGCCGAATAGGCTCAATATTCACAACAGAAACCGATGATAACGGGCTCGAACTCCACCTTAAAAACCTCCTAAAGCCTCAATCTTGGCAAATATCTCCTCGTCACTCACCCCTTGAAGCTCTATGGCCTTCTGCGGACAAACGGCCACACAGTTTCCACACCCTCTACACTTGGCCGGATCGATCACCGAGACCCCGTCCTCGTTGATGTAAGGAATCCCATAAGGACAGGCCCTCACACATAAAAGACAAGCAGCGCATAGCTCCCCCTTCACTTTGGCTACAATCCCTCCCACCTCTATGTGATCTCGGGAAAGGACCCTGGAGGCCCTGGATACGGCTGCCAGGCTCTGAGCGATGGTCTCCTCTATCAATTTCGGCCAATGGGCAAGCCCCGAGATGTAAACGCCTTCAGTAGCCGTATCCACCGGCCTGAGCTTTAAATGAGCCTCTTGATAAAAGCCCTCCAAAGTCCGCGGGACCTTAAACATGGTGGCGAGTTCTTCGTTTTCCCTTGGAACAATGGCACAGCTTAAAACCACAAGATCCGCCCTCAGGACCACAAATCGCTTGATCACTTCGTCCCAAAACCTCACCCTCAATCCGTCTTCTTCTTCCCATACTTCGGGCGGACGCTCGGCTTCATACCTCTCAAATATCACCCCTTTCTCCCTGGCCTTTCGGTAATAAGGTTCAAGAAGCCCGTAAGTCCTCATGTCCCTATAAAGCACCAGCACTTTTACGTTTGGGTTTACCTCCTTAAGCTTTAAGGCGTTCTTCAAAGCTATCTGACAGCATATCCTCGAACAATAGGGCCTCTCCTCGTTCCTTGATCCCACACATTGGATCATCACCACCTGCTTAAGGTTTTCGACCTCCAGCTCCCCTCTCCCCAACCTCTTCTCCAACTCAAGCTGGGTCAAAACCTTATCGGTCTTACCGTAAAGGTATTCTTTGGGCTTATACTCTTCGGCCCCGGTACAGAGGATCGTTATGCCATGTTCGAGTTTCCGATAAGTCATACTCGGACCGACCACTATCCCCGTGGAGAAATTGCCCTGAAAACCACTGTGATCAACCACTTGGGCATTTAAGATGACCTGGATACGGGGATGATTGGTCACCTTCTTTATAAGGTCTTCCAATAGCCTTCGAGGATCCTCACCGGACAGGGTGTAATAAAGGTCTTTTAAATTGCCCCCAAGCTCGCTTTCCTTCTCCACCAAAAAGACCTCAAAACCAGCCTGGGCAAGGCCTAAAGCCGCCGTAAGCCCCGCCAGCCCACCCCCTATGACTAATCCCCTTTTTTTCACCGGAACGAGCTCTTTCTTAAGGGGTCTCTTATATTTAACGGCGTTTACCGCCATCTTGACCAACTGCTTGGCCTTCTCCGTGGCCTTCTCTCGGTCCTTCATATGGATCCACGAACATTGGTCCCTGATGTTAGCCATCTCGAACAAATAGGGGTTAAGGCCCGCTTCTCGGATCGTCTGCTGGAAAAGGGGTTCGTGGGTCCTCGGGCTACAGGCCGCTACAACCACCCTGTTAATGCCCTTTTCCCTTATGACCTCTTTGATCCTCTCCTGGGTATCCTGGGCACAGGTAAAAAGGTTATGCTCCACATGAACCACCTGGGGCAATTGGGAGGTGAAGTTCACCACTTCCTCGATATTCACCACCCCGGCGATGTTTATCCCGCAATGACAAATGAAAACCCCTATTTTGGGTTCCTCACCGCTTATATCCCTTTCTTCAGGGAAGGAAATGACCTTTATCTCTTTCCATCTTGAGGGAGCGATTAAGAAAGAGGCCCTCGCCGCTGCCCCTGAAGCTTGCGCTACCGATTCCGGTATATCCTTAGGCGCCTCAAAGGCTCCGGCCACAAATACCCCGGGCCTTGAGGTAGAAAGTGGATCGTAAAGGCTTGTCTTGACAAATCCGTAAGGATCAAGCTCGATTTTTAGCCGTCGAGCCATCTCGATGGTCTCCTCATCAGGCCTAATCCCCAAAGAAAGAACCAAAAGCCCAAAGGACTCCTCTTTTACCTTTCCATCCTCATCCACATAGCGAATAATCAGATCCTGTGTCTCAGGATCCTCCCTCAGTTCGCCTATCATGGACCGGACAAACCTTATCCCGTATTCCTTCTTGGCCCTCTCATAATAAAGGTCGAACCCCTTACCGAAGGCCCTTATGTCGATGAAAAAGACACTTCCTTCTATATCGGAGTTATGCTCTCGAGTGATGATGGCCTCCTTTATGGCATACATACAACAAACCGAAGAACAGTAATCCTTATCCCTTTGATGATTCCTTGAGCCCACACACTGGATCCACGCTATTTTTCGGGGGACCTTCCCGTCTGAAGGCCTTAAGATCTCACCTCGGGTGGGGCCTGAAGCAGAAAGAAGCCTTTCGTATTGTAAACTTGTCAAAACATTTTTGAAGCGACCATAACCATATTGCGAAAGCCTCTCCTCAATGAGCCTATAACCCGGAGCCAAAATGACAGCCCCTACTGGTAATTGGATCCTTGTTTCCTTTTGTTCGTAATCTATAGCCCCTTTGGGACATACCTTCTCACAGACCCTGCATTTCCCCCGAAGAAAATAGGTGCAGACACTTGGATCTATGACGGGAATTCTGGGAATAGCCTGAGGATAAGGAATGTAAATGGCCTTTCTCAGGCCCAGCCTTTCATCAAACTCACTCGGGGCTTTCCCAGGGCATTTCTCCACACAAGTCCCACAACCCGTACAAAGCTCTTCCCTCACGAACCGAGGGAACCTCAAAACGTGAGCCACAAAATCCCCAGGCTCTCCTTCAAGGTCTTCAAGCACCGAAAGACTCAGTATCTCTATATTGGGATGCCTCCCTACCTCAACCAGTTTCGGCGAAAGGATACAGATGGAGCAGTCGTTGGTAGGAAAGGTCTTATCCAGCTGAGCCATTCTGCCGCCTAAAGCCGGAGCTCGGTCGACCAGATAAACCTTAAACCCTGAATCGGCCAAATCGAGACTCGCCTGAAGCCCAGCTATCCCTCCTCCTACAACTAAAACTGACCCTACTGCCATAAAATGTCCGCCTCCTTAAGGATCTGTGACACCTTATCCTCCCATCCGATGGTTATGAAGTTCACCCCTTGACATACCCTTCTTATGCCTTTCAAGGCCTCAACCGCCACTTCAATAGAGGCCAATTCCTTATCGGGCGACCTCAAAAGCTTTTCTATAACCCCCTCAGGGATCATCACCCCTGGGACGTGTTTATTTATGTAACGGGCCATCCCCGCTGACTTTAAGACGATAAGCCCCGCTATAACCGGAACCCCTATCTTAGAAGCCCCTTCCATAAAGCGCTCCAATTGTTCCAGGTCATAAACGGAACTCGAAAGGAAAAACTCAACCCCCAAATGGGCCATCTCTTCCATACGCTCCCATTCCCTTTTCAAGCCATCACCTTGAAGGCTCGCATCCACCTTAACCCCCACACACAGATCCAAAGCTCCCTCCAAATCCCCTCCCACAAGATCCTTACCCTCCCTAAAGGCTTTAACTATCTCCAAAAGCTGTTTTAAGTTGATATCGAAAACGGCCTTGGCCTCCGGATGATCCCCCCATTTGGGATCATCGCCTTCCGAAAGCACCACGTTCTTCAACCCCAAAAGCCCCGCCCCCAAAAGCTCGGCCTGAATGGCTAAACGGTTCGAATGGGCACAATTAACCTCAAATATCACCTCATACCCCCGAACGTGAAGAAAATGAGCACAAAAGGCCGACCCCGCCCTCATAACCGCACCGGGCAAATGCGGTATATAAACGGCATCCACCAATCCCTTTAACGGAATAAGCCTCTCCTCAAAAGCCTCACCCCGCGCCCCCTTGGGGGGAAGAACCTCCACCACCTTCAAAAACCCATCCCCTCTCAACTTCTTTCTCAACTTTTAGCTCCTATAACATTATTTGTTTCATTTTCGATTTTATAACAGATAATTTAACTGTCAAGGGGATTTCGTTTGCCTTTTTATATTAATTTAATTTTTTGATTCACAAATACTTGATATTTCTTTGATCGGTTATTAATCATTATTATGAAAATTCAAGAAAGTAAAAACTATGAGGAGCACTAAAGAAAAAGGATTTAAATCTCTTATCCCTCAGGATCTGCACACCATTATCGAGATGAGCAATGATGGCATTTTGGTATTCTCCGAAGAAGGAAGCATTCTCTATGCCAATATGACCGCTTTTGAAATGTTCGGCAAAACAGAACTGATAGGCATTAATATTCTAGAAATTTTGGGAAAAGGAACAAGTGAGGTTTTAAGCCTGTTAAAAGGAAGAGGGGATAAGGTCTGTCAGGAGTTAGAGGTTAAAGAAGTGGGGAAGACCTTTTGGACGTGTTTTTTGTTAGTGGAGGAGGACCCCAAAAAGTATTGCGTTTATTTAACGGATATAACCGCCCGTAAAGAGTTTGAGGAGAAACTTCGGGCTTCGGAACGGCGTTATAGAGAGCTCTTTGAAAAGGTTCAGGAAGGGGTTTTTATAAGCACTGTGGAGGGGCGGTTTTTGGATTGTAATGAGGCCTTTTTAAAGATGTTAGGTTATGAGAGCAAGGAAGAGCTCATGCGTATATTTATTCCCACCGATTTGTATGTAAATCCAAAAGACCGAGAGTTTCTTCAACACGAGATCGAACGCCAAGGATATATCAAGGATTGGGAGGTCAAGTTCAAACGAAAGGATGGTTCAACCATCACTGTTCTTCACACCGCTCATGCGGTAAGGGATGAATCGGGGCGGATAATAGGGTATGAGGGAATGAGCGTTGACATAACGGAGAGAAAAAAATTGGAGGAACAGCTTAAAGATTCAAACGAGTTTTTGAAAGGGATAATAGAGGGTTCTCCTTATGGGATCATAGCTACTGATATGAAGGGTAATATCCTCATTTTCAATAAGGCAGCCGAAGAGCTTTTGGGTTATAAAGCGGAGGAGGTGATAGGGAAAAAGCATATCTCCGAGCTTTATCCTCCGGGGATGGCCAAAGAGGTGATGAGAAAGTTAAGGTCCAGTGGAGGTCGATACAGTGGTGAATTTGAGGCTTTGGATCGTTATGGGCAAAAGATCCCCATTCATTTGTCGGCGGCCTTGGTTTATCGGGATGGTAAGGAAGTGGCCTCTTTGGGCATTTTCACCGACTTAAGGCCGAAACTGGAGATGGAGAGGAGGCTAAGGGAAACCCAATTGCAACTCCTTCAACTGGAAAAGCTCAGATCCTTAGGGGAAATGGCTGCGGGGGTAGCTCATGAGATAAATAACCCTTTGGGGGGTATATTGCTTTATGCGAGCCTATTGTTGGAGGAACTTCCTCCGGATGATCCGAAGAGGGTTGACCTCGAAAGGATCATCTCGGAGGCCACCAGGTGTAAGGAAATAGTTAAGAGCCTCCTTGAGTTCGCCAGGCGCTCAAGTCCCGACAAGGAGATAGTGGATGTGAATCGCACTATAAACGAAGGCCTTCTCTTTTTGGAAAATCAAGCTACTTTCCTCAACATTCGGATAATAAAAGAATTGGACCCTCATTTACCGAAGGTTTACGGAAACAGCGGACAATTGAAGCAAGTTTTCACAAACATCATCCTCAATGCGGTCGATGCCATGCAAGGCGAGGGGGTGCTTCACATAAAAACTTATACGCAAAATGAGGGTAAAGAGGTGGTGATCTCCTTCACTGACACCGGGGTTGGGATACCTCAAGAGATACTCCCCCGAATTTTCGATCCTTTCTTTACCACTAAGGAGGTGGGAAAGGGGACGGGGCTTGGCCTTTCGGTCTCCTATGGCATCGTTAGGGAGCACGGAGGAAGGATAGAGGTAGAGAGCGAAGTAGGGAAGGGTTCCACCTTCAGGGTCATATTGCCAGTCCTGGAAACAGAAACCTAAACCTCATCGGGCTTCGGCCGCCTTAAGAAGCTCCTCGATCCTCTCTTCAGGGCTTGCAGCCTCGATTTGAGCAAGGATTTGCTCGTCCTTCAAGTGTTTAAGTTGAATAGCTCCGGTGGGGCACTGGGTGTTGCAAAGGCCACAACCTTTGCATAGAGGAGGATTTATAGTAGCCTTTTTGCCCCTTTTTGTCTCCTCCAGTTTTAAAGCCCCGTAAGTACATACCTCCACACAGGCTCCACATCCCATACATTTATCCTCTTCTATTACGCACACCGAGCCCGAAACCGTTACAGTATCATGAGCGAGAAGGGTCAATACCCTTATAGAAGCCGCATTCGCTTGAGCCACAGCTTCATGGATATGTTTGGGATAATGAGCCATCCCACACAGGTATATGCCCTCTGGACCGAAAAGGTCTACAGGCCTTAGCTTCACATGAGCCTCTTTGAAGAAGTTATCCTCCGCCAAAGAAACCTTAAAAAGCTGAGCGATTCGGAGATTCTCCTCTGGTGCCACTACCCCAGTAGCAAGGACGAGAAGATCCGCATCTATCTGAAGGACCTTATTAAGCACCGGATCCTTGACGGAGATCTTTAGCGCTTCTTCTGTCGGCTCCACCACAATATCTTCATCTACTTCATAGCGCACAAAGAAAACCCCTCTCTTTTGGGCCTCTCTATAGTAGTCTTCCATAAAACCATACGTCCTCATATCCCGAAATAGCACGTAAATGTCCACTTCAGGGTTGAGCTCTTTTAGCTTAAGGGCGTTTTTCACCGAATGAGAGCAACAAATCCTTGAACAGTAATTTCTTTCTTTATTTCTCGAACCCACGCACTGGATCATCACAATTGAACTGGCAGCCATCACCCTTTCGTCCCTTTTGGCTATTCTTTCCTCAAGCTCCAGATTCGTCATCACCCTCTCGTCTTGCCCGTAATAGTACTCCTTAGGCCTGTACTCTACAGCTCCCGTGGCGATAACCACTGCCCCATGTTTTATCGTTAATTCCCTCCCTTCCGATTCCACCTTGGTCAAGAAGTTACCCACATAGCCCGTTACCTCGGAGATTTCCGCCCGGGTTAGAACGTGAATAAGAGGGTGTTCATACACTTTCCTTATAAGTTCCCTAAGGTAAGCCTGAACGTCCAAACCCTCAAGCGTAAAATGGATCTTCCTGGCCATACCACCGAGTTCTCCTTCCTTTTCCACCAAATAAACCTCATGCCCCTGGTTAGCCAGACTCAAAGCGCAGGTCATACCCGCCACACCGCCCCCCACTACCAGCACCCTTTTGTCAACCGGAAGCTCCAAATCTTGGAAGGCTTCAAGCTTAAGGGCTCTTGCCAAGGAGATCTTTAATAGATCCTTGGCTTTTTCGGTAGCCTCTTCCCTCTCCATGGAGTGCACCCATGAACAATGTTCCCTTATGTTCGCCATATCCAATAGATATTGGTTCAAACCGGCCTCTCTCAAAGAGGTTCTGAAGGTCGGTTCGTGTGTCTTGGGCGTACAGGCAGCCACGATGACCCTATTCAAGCCCTTCTCCTTTATCGCCTCCATAATCTGTTTGGTCCCTTCGGTGGAACAGGAGAAAAGCTGTTCCTGGGCGTAGACCACATAAGGCAGAGACAAAGCATAATCCACCACCGAAGGCACGTTCACTACCCTCCCAATATTGGCCCCACAGTGGCACACAAAAACCCCTATCCGGGGTTCCTCGGACCTCACGTCCCTTTCCTCGGGATATACCTTGGGAACGGTGAGTTTATGGCGTCTCCGCTTCAACAACTCCCCGCACTTTGAAGCGGCCCCACTTCCAGTGTAGACGCTTTCGGGTATGTCCATGGGTCCTACCACCGTACCACTTACAAAGATCCCAGGCCGATTGGTCTCAAGCAGGGAGAAGGGCAAGGTCTTTACGAAACCATGGGGGTTAAGCTCTATGGAGAATTTACTGGCCAAATCCTTCAGCGAGGAGGGCGGCGTAAGCCCCACCGAAAGCACCACCAATTCAAACTCCTCTTCTTTCACCCCTTCTTCAAAGGAGGCATACCTTATCCTCACGTTTTTGGTCACCGGATCTTCCCCCGCAATACTCACATAACTCCGGATGAACCTCACCCCAGGAAGAGAAGAGGCCCTTTGGAAGAACCTCTCAAAGTCCTTTCCATAGGCCCTTATATCGTTATGAAAGACCACGCACTCCACATGAGGATCATGGGTCTTAGCCAGGATCACCTGTTTCTGGGTGTAAGTACAACAAACCGCAGAACAATAACTATGAGCCCCCGGAAGAACATGCCTCGAACCCACACATTGAATCCAGGCTATTTTCTTTGGGTGCTTAAGATCTGATGGCCTCCTTACCTCTCCCTGATAAGGACCTGTAGAGCTTAATAGCCTCTCGAAGTCCATGCTCGTTATGACGTTCTCAAACCTCTCGTACCCATATTCGCTTCTCCAACTTGGATCATATGGTTCAAAACCCGCTGAAAAGATTATGGCTCCTACCCTTAATTCCACCCTCTTGGGGGTTTGATTAAAATCTATGGCGTCATTCTTGCAGACCGTCTCACATATGCCACACTTTTTCTCCTTCAGATAAAGGCAGTTTTCCTCGTCTATATAGGCAATAAGAGGGATCGCCTGGGCAAAATGGATGTGCACCGCCTTGGTTTTGGACATCTTTCGATTGAAGGGATCTTTTATCTCCACCGGACAATACTGAACGCAGTTAGTGCAAGCAGTACAACGGTCCTCCCTTATGTACCTCGGTTTTCTCAACAGGGTAACCTTGAAATCAAGGGGTTCCCCCTCTATATGCTCCACCTCCGTATAGGTGAGGACCTTTATATTTGGGTGCCGGCCGACCTCGACCAGCTTGGGAGAGAGTATTCAGATGGAACACTCGTTCGTCGGAAACGTCTTGTCAAGCTGGGCCATATGACCGCCTATGGAAGGCGCCCGATCGACAAGATAGACCTTAAAGCCGGAGTTAGCCAAGTCTAAGGCGGCCTGGATCCCACTTATGCCACCCCCCACAACCAGGACATCTCCGTAATGCCTCCCCCTGAACAAAGGCGCCACTGGATAGATCCTCACCATTCCTTCGGCCATCTGATCCCTCCTCGGTCATATTAGTTTTCTATATTGTGACCTCATCCAGTATCTCCGTCACATCTTTTACCTCTATCCGATCCTCCAAATTAAGCACCACCCTCGCATCTTCAAAGGCGGTAATGCAATAAGGACAAGCTGTAGCCAGGACCTCCGCCCCTGTATCAAGGGCCTGTTGTATCCTAAGGTTAGCAAATCTTTCCTCCTTGGGCGTCTCCATCCATACCCTTCCTCCCCCCATTCCGCAACAGAGGCTCTCTTCCTTTATCTCCCTCATCTCCACCAATTGAAGACCCGGGATGGATTTGAGAAGACTTCTCGGCTCTTCATAGATCCCATTATGTCGACCAAGGTAACAGGGATCATGATAGGTCACCACCTTCGAATAGGATCCGTTTATCTTCAGCCTTCCCTCCTCCAAAAGGGTCAGGAGAAATTGGGTTATATGAATGACCTGAAAGTTCACCCCAAAATATGGGTACTCGTTCTTGAAAGTATGATAACAGTGAGGAGAGGAACAGATGATCTTCCTAACCCCATTATCTATAAAGATCTTTATTTCCTCTTTGGCAAGCTGTTTGAAAAGTTCCTCATTGCCTGTCTTTCTTATGCTTTCCCCACAGCAGTTCTCTTTCGAGCCCAAAATCCCAAAATCCACCCCCGCCTTGTTCAACAAACTGGCCACTGCCCTGGCAACCCGCTTAAGCCTTGCGTCGTAGCAGGGGTAACAGCAGGGGAAATAAAGATATTCCATACCCTCCGTGAACTCCTTAACCCCGAGGCCTTCCGCCCACTTGCCCCTTTCCGATCTTTCCTCCCCGAAAGGATTGCCCTGCGCCGTCAAACAAGCGATAATTCGCCTTACGGATTTCACCGAGGCCGGATAGACATCATAATTGGTGGCCACCCTCCTTAAGGCCACCATATTCTCTATTTGCCTCACGTCTCTGGGACAGTTAAGAGGACACTTCCCACAGGTGGTGCAACGCCAAACCTCCTCTTTTTCGATCTCCACAACCCCTAAACTGGCTTCCCTCATGAGCTTCCTAACGCTAAAAGTGGTCACCCGATTCCAAGGACAAAGCGTGTCACACTTCCCGCATTGAAAACAAAAATTGGACGGCTCACCACCACTCTGCCTTATCTCCTGTTGGGCCTCCTTAAAGGGACTGATCACTTCCATCAATGCTCCCCTTTTCACAGATTTGTCTTAGATTTACTACTCAACCCACTAAACGTCAAGTGATTTTTTTCTCAAATTTACCCCAAGAGGTTTGACTTTGGCTTAAAGCTCCCTTTTCCTCTCTTTGGAAGAAGGTATGCCAAGTGCCTCTCGGTATTTGGTAATGGTCCTTCGAGCTATGGAAAGCCCGTAATTGTGTTTGAGGATGTTGGCGATCTCCTGATCGCTCAGAGGGGAAGAGGGGTCTTCTTGAGCGATGAGGTCCTCTATTAATTTCTTAACCTGACGAGAAGACATCTCCACCAAGCCGTCTCCCACTTTACTGGAAAAGAAGAACTTCAGTTCGAAAAGCCCCTGGGGAGTCAAAGCGTATTTTCCCGCTATGGCCCTTGAAACGGTTGACTCGTGAAGTCCGGTATCAAGGGCCACATCCTTTAAGGCCAAGGGTTTAAGGTATTGGATGCCCTTTTCCAAAAAATCCCTTTGAAATTTTACGATACTTCTTCCTATTTTCCCCAAGGTTTTTTGTCTTTGTTCGAGGCCTCTCAAGAACCATTGGGCCTCTTTGAGCTTTTGTTTGAGGTAGCTTCTAAGGGAAGGGTCCTCTTTTTCCTGGAACATTCGAAGGTATTCCTTATTGATCCTTAAGCGAGGAAGGCCCTCATCGTTAAGGATGACCTCATAATCATCATCTTTTTTATAAATGATAAGATCAGGTATCACGTAAAGGCTTGAAACTTCGAAAAATTCCCGGCCCGGTTTGGTCTCAAGGGTCTTAAGGAGTCTTAGAAGTTCCTGGATTTTCTCCTTTGGCACGTTAAAGCGACCTCTTAAGGCGTTTAGGTTGCCTTTGAGGATCTCCTCAAAACCCTCTTCCAGTATCCGGATTAAAAGGGGGTCTACTCCGTCTTTCTGTCTCAATTGAATGAGGAGGCATTCCTTAAGATCCCTCGCCCCGACCCCGGGGGGATCGAAGGTCTGAATGACCTCAAGGACCTCTTTGACCCTTTCCGCCGGAACCCCCAGGGCCTCACTTGCTTCCTCAAGGGAGATCTTCAAATACCCGTCTTCGTCCAGGTTGCCGATCAAAAAATCACCGATCCTCATCCCTTCTTCATCCAAAGGGGACATCCGGAGTTGCCAGAGCAGATGCTCCTTCAAGCCAGGCTTTATCCCGATCTCTTCTTCCCAAGGTTTTCCTTCTTCAAAGGGATCTCTCTTCCTTGATCCCCCTTTCCCCCATCCAAAGAGGCTCTCCCCTAAAACTTCCTCCTCTTCTTTGGGTTCCTCTTCCAGAAGGGGGTTTTGGTTAAGCTCCTCCCTTATGGCATTCTCCAGTTCCAAACGGTTAAGTTGCAGAAGTTTTATGGCAAGCTGTAACTGGGGTGTGAGAAGAAGCTGTTGGGTGAGTCTGGGCTCTTGTTTTATCTCAAGGGCCAAGCTATACCTCGCAAGAAGAGAAGGCTAATTTTATCTTAGCCCGAATTCCTCTCCCAGATAAACCACTTTTACCGCTTCATCCTCCACGATCTCCGAAGGCAGACCTTCTTTCAAAAGCTTTCCCTCGTGGATTATATAGGCCCTATCGCATATCTTGAGGGTCTCCCGTACGTTATGATCGGATATGAGGATCCCTATGCCCTTTTCCTTTAATTCCTTTAGGATCCGCTGAAGCTCTAAAACCGCCTTGGGATCTATCCCCGAAAAGGGTTCGTCCAAAAGCATAAAATGGGGTTCAAGCACCAGGGCTCGGGCTATCTCGACCCTTCTCCTCTCCCCTCCGGAAAGATCGGAGGCCCTGGCGTCCTTTAACTCCTTCAAGCCCATCTCCTCCAAGACCCTTTCGGCCCTTTTTAAACGCTCACTCTTCGTCAAAGGCCAAAACTCTAAAACCGCCAGAAGGTTCTCCATGACGCTCATCTTCCGGAAGACCGAGGGCTCCTGAGGAAGGTAAGTTATGCCTTTTCGAGCTCGGCTACTTATGGGAAGGAAACTTATATCCTCCTCGTCCAAGAACACCTTTCCCCCCTCGGGCTTGACGAAGCCTATGATCATATAAAAAGTGGTGGTTTTACCGGCGCCATTTGGCCCCAAAAGCCCCACTATCTCGCCCGATCTCAGGCAAATGGAAACCCCATCTACCACTTTCCTTCTTCCGTAACTTTTGGTAAGGTCTCGTCCTTCAAGGACGTGGAAGGAATTGCCCTTCACCTTCTTTCTCCGTCACCAAGAGTTCCACCTTCTCACCCGGTTTGGACTCCACAACGGCCCTATCTTCCCTTAGGAATATGGTGACTCTGGAACCCCTTATCCTATTCCCCTTCTCCCAAAGAAGGGCATTGCCCTCCAGTACCACCTTTCCCTCGTCCGAATAATAAAGCGCCCTTTCGGAAGTGCCGAATTTCTCACCGTATCGCATCTTCACCCCGCCCATCGCCTCTACCCAGTCAATCTGATTGGTGTTATTTTGGGACTTAAGGTAAACCCTCATCTCGGTGGATTCCAGGTGAAAATCGCCCTTTGTCACCCTCACATTCCCGATGAAATGAAGGACCCCCTCTTTGTAATTGGCCTCAAGGCTTTGGGCTTGAACCTCAATAGGCGCTTCCTTTGAGGCCTCAGTAAAGCCTGGGCTCACAAAAAGTAGGGCCAAAAGAACCCCTAAGATCGCCTTTCTCATCCCTTTCCCTCTATTTGGATTTTAACATCCCCTAATCTCAACTTTCCCTCTTTAAGGTCCACTTGGAGGTTCTTCCCCCTGAGGCTTAAATCGGCTTTCTCCATATTAACCGGATAAGGGCTCTCCAGGTATCCCTTGGAGGGGTCGTATCTTAAAAAGGGAGCCTGAAGGACCCACTCCCCCAACTTCACTCTCACGTTTCCCTCCAATTCCACAAAATCCCCTCCTCCCCTTTTGGCCCTTCCTCTCTCCGAAAAAGCCTCGATCCTTCGACCATCCTTAAGCGTTAGGGAGAGAACCACCTTTTCGCCTTCTATGAGGTCTTCCCCCAAATGGTAAATAAGCCTTCCGATCTTAAGCTCCCAACTCCCCTTATCGCTTTGGCCCATAAGGGTGACGCCTCGGGCTTCTAAATCCGCGGTCAACTTGAGATCCGGTTTCTCCTCGGGCCTTTTTTGGGTCTTCAGTAACTCATAAACCCCACCGCCAACGAGCACCCCCAAAACTATCAAAAGGATTATCCTTCTCACACCACCCCTGCTTTGAGGATATCGTGAAGGTGAATGATCCCGATTGGGATCCTATCCCCGGATTTCTCAAACACAAAAAGCGAGGTTATGGAATGCTCTTCCATTCGCCTCAGGGCCTCAACCGCCAAGGCATCGGCTTCTATGCCTTTGGGGTTACGGGTCATTATGTCCTTGGCCCTTTTGGTCAAAAGATCCGGGAACTTCTCCAGGGCCCTCCTCAAATCCCCGTCGGTGATGACTCCTACAAGCTCTCCTCCTCCGTTCATGACGCCAGTGACCCCGAGCCTTTTGGAGGTCATCTCCAGGAGTACCTCTTTCATAGGAGCCTCTTCCTGAACCTTGGGGAATTCCTCGCCCACATGCATCAGATCCCGGACCCTCAAAAGGAGCTTCTTGCCCAAAGCCCCCTTAGGATGGATCTTGGCGAAGTCCTCTGCTTTAAACCCCCTGGATTGTAACAAGGCCACCGCCAGGGCATCTCCCAGGGCCAAGGTCGCGGTGGTGGAACTAGTGGGAGCAAGTCCCAGGGGACAGGCCTCCTCTTTTACCCCCACATCAAGCACCACATCGGCCGCGCGGGCAAGGGAGGAATTGGGGTTACAGGTCATGACGATCAATTTGTTCCCCTGCCTCTTTATCACCGGAAGTATGCTCAAAAGCTCCTCCGTCTCCCCGCTTTTGGAAATGGCCAAAACTATATCCCTTCTATCCAGCATCCCTAAATCCCCATGAAGGGCATCGGCCGGGTGAAGGAAAAAGGCCGGGGTGCCCGTGGAAGAGAGGGTGGAAGCGATCTTGCGCCCTATTATCCCCGATTTACCCACACCGGTGACCACCACCTTCCCGGTGCACTTTAAGATTAGGGCCACCGCCTCCTCGAACTCCGATCCTATCCGGTCAATGAGGGCCTTAACGGCTTGGGCTTCGTGTTCCAAAACCCTTTTGGCCCACTCGATGATCACCTCCAATACCTCCTTCTTACAAGATCTATCTCCAAGGCCATCTCCAAAAGCTCTTTGAGCCTGTCCAAGGGCCAAGAGGTCTCCGGATCCGAAAGGGCCTTTTCAGGATTCGGGTGAACCTCAAGGTAAAGCCCATCTATTCCAAGTGCCACGGCTGATCTCACCAGATGGGGCACAAACTCCCTCTGTCCCCCTGAGGATCCTTCTTTGGAGCCAGGGGATTGTACACTGTGGGTGGCATCGTAAAGGACCGGGTAACCGAAGGAACGCATGATGACTAAGGATCTCATGTCATTTACCAGATCCCGGTATCCGAAAAAGGTGCCTCGTTCAGTAAGCATCACCTGGAAGTTTCCCTGGCTGGTTATCTTCTCGATGGCGTATCTCATGTCATAAGGGGACAGGAATTGGGACTTTTTCACATTCACCGGAAGCCCACTTCGGGCCGCCTCAACAAGAAGGTCTGTTTGACGACAAAGAAAGGCCGGTATCTGAAGGCAATCCAATATCCCCACTACTTCCTTAACCTGCCAACTTTCATGAACGTCCGAAAGAATCGGTAACCCCACTTGGGCCTTAACTTTGGCCAAAATCCTCATCCCCTCTTTAAGCCCAGGTCCGCGAAAGGAATGAATGGAGGTCCTATTGGCCTTGTCAAAAGAGGCCTTGAAAACCAAAGGAAGCCCCACCTGTTCACAGACTATCTCTTTCAATTTCTCGGCCAATTCCAATACAAACCCTTCTCCCTCTATGACACAAGGACCCGCTATTATCACCAGAGGGTTATCTCCGCCTATTTTTACGGTGCCTATCCTTACCTCTCGGGTCATCCTCTTCTTTTTTTGGCAGCCTCGATGAACTTCACAAAAACCGGATGGGGTTGAAAAACCCGGGTCTTGAACTCCGGATGGAACTGGCAGGCGAAAAACCAAGGATGATCGGGCAGTTCCACTATCTCCACCAATTGGTGATCGGGTGATTCGCCCGAAACCCTCAGGCCCCCCTTTTCGATCAAGTCCCGGTATTTGTTGTTGAACTCGTATCTATGCCTGTGTCTCTCCATGACAAGGGTGGTTCCATAAATCTTGTGGGCCAAAGTCCCCTCCTTTATTTTACAAGGATAAGCACCAAGCCTCATGGTCCCCCCGAGATCCGAATTCTCACCCCTTTTTTCCCATTGCCCTGTTTTAGGATTATACCATTCCCTCATGAGGTAAATGACCGGATGGGGGGTATTGGGAGAGAACTCTTGGCTGTGAGCGCTCTTCAAGCCCAAAACGTTTCTACAGAACTCCACTACCGCCAATTGCATCCCTAAACAGATCCCCAAAAATGGGATCCCTTTTTTGCGGGCATATTTTATGGCCTCTATCTTTCCCTCTATTCCCCTCGATCCGAACCCACCGGGGATCAAAATCCCATCCACATCCGAGAGAAGTTGCGAGGGCCTTGAGTTCTCAAGCTCTTCCGAATCCACGTATTTGATCTCCACCTTCACGTCGTTCTCCACCCCTCCCAGCACTAAGGCCTCGTTCAGGCTTTTGTAGGAATCCTTGAGCCTTACGTATTTGCCAACAAGCGCTATCTTCACCTCATCTTTTAAATTCTTTATCTTCTTCACCAGGTTCTCCCAAAGGGAAAGGTCCGGATCCCTTGTCCACATGTTGAGGTATTCGACGATCTTCTCATCAAGCCCCTCCTGGTGAAAGATCAAGGGCACCTCATAGATGCTCTCCACGTCTTTGGCTGTTATGACCGCCTCGGGTTCCACGTTGCAGTAAAGGGCTATTTTCTTCTTTATCTCCGGAGGCAAAAACCTATCGGTCCGGCAGAGGAGGATATCGGGTTGAATGCCTATTTCCCTTAACTCCTTGACGCTGTGCTGGGTGGGTTTGGTCTTAAGTTCTCCCGCCGATTTGATGTAGGGTACAAGCGTCACATGGATATAAAGGCAGTTCTCCTTCCCCACGTCGTTTCGAAATTGTCTTATGGCTTCCAGAAACGGAAGGCTCTCGATGTCCCCCACCGTCCCTCCTATTTCGGTTATGACCACGTCCACCCCATCCCCCAGCTTGAAGATGGCCTGTTTTATCTCATCGGTCACATGAGGGATGACCTGAACAGTACTTCCGAGGTATTCGCCTCGGCGTTCCTTTTGGATCACGTTGTGATAAATGCGCCCAGTGGTGTAGTTATTATCCCGGGTCATCTGGGCATGGGTGTAACGTTCATAATGCCCCAGATCCAGGTCCGTCTCCGCCCCGTCCTCGGTCACGTAAACCTCCCCATGCTGGAAGGGATTCATGGTGCCGGGGTCCACATTTATGTAAGGGTCAAACTTCAGGAAGGTCACCTTAAGCCCTCTTGCCTCCATAAGGGCCCCGATGGAGGCACAAGCTACGCCTTTCCCTAAGGACGAAAGGACCCCTCCTGTGACGAAGATGAACTTGCTTTTGGTATGCCTTTTCCTCATCCCTTTAAAAAGTAATCCAACAAGCGATGCCCTTCTTCTATTAAAAGCCCCTTTTGGGCCTCTCTTTCCGAAAAGGAGGGAAAACCCCCTTCCTCTTTTCGAGGATCGTAAATCACAAAGGGAACCGCTTCCCTCACGTGGGTCCTTTGGCTCAAAGGCGTGGGATGATCGGTGGCTACCAAAAGCCGGAAATCCTCCTTCATCTCCTTAAGCCCTTCAAATACCGGTCCCACCACCTCTTGGTCAAACCGCTCGATGGCCCTTATCTTCTCTTCCAACGAACCCATATGAGAAGCCTCATCGGGGGCCTCCACGTGAAGATAAACGAAATCCACCTTTTTTAAACATTGAAGGGCCATTTGGGCCTTACCGCGATAATTGGTATCCAAAAAACCCGTGGCCCCTTCCACCAAAGGAGCCTCCATCCCCAAAAGGATCCCAATACCCCTTATCAAATCGACCCCTGCTACCACCGCCCCTGAAAGGTGGAACCTCTCCTTAAAAGAGGGCATGCTCGGCCTTTTACCTCCACCCCAAGGCCATATGCCATTGGCCGGAAGTTTCCCTCCTTGGATGCGTTTTCGGTTCAAAGGGTGTCCCTTTAAAAGTTCTTTTGCCCTCTCCATAAGTTCTCTTAAGGCCTCTGATCCCTTTCCCTTTGGCAAAAAAGGCTCGATCTCCATGCCCATTATATCGTGAGGAGGAGTCGTTAAGACTTCGCCATCCAAGCTGTTGACAAGGAGAAGGCCGCGAAAACTAACACCGGGATAGAATCGAAAACGCCCTCCCCCGAGCTTTTGCTCGAGCATCGAAAAAAGCTCCCTTGCCTCCTCACTACTTATGTGCCCACCGCTATAATCGATAAGCCTCTTCCCGTCTTCGGAAAGACTCACCAGGTTACACCTGAAAGCCCATTGCCCTTCCTGAAGGATTATGCCCCTGGAGGAGGCCTCAAGGGGCCCCCTTCCGGGGAAAAATTTTCGCGGATCGTATCCGAGAAGAGAGAGGTTAGCTATGGAACTATCGGGTGGAAGGTCCTCGGGAACCGTTAAGACCCTTCCCACCTTTCCCCTCTGGGCCAAAAAGTCCATCCATGGGGTATGGGCGAGTTCAAGGGGCGTTTTCCCTCCCCAATTCTCCAGAGGCCAATCGGCCATGCCATCGCCAACTAATACGGCGAACTTCATCTTTAAAACTATACCACACCCTTTCCTTTAAAAAGAAGTTTCCCTTTAGGAGAAGGGGTATTAAAATTGGAGAGGGATGGGGGTTTTGATCGCGAGAAAACCTGACCTTTGGGAAAGGATAAGGATCCTTGGCGAATCCGCTTGTAACGAAAGGCTTGATTATACCATAAAGGAGGACCCCTTACCCTTTCGATGTTGGATATTTCCCGCAAAAGGCCGAAAGCCCATACCCATCTTTAAGACCCTGATTAGCAATTTCTGCGTTAACAATTGTCTATATTGCGCTTTTGGTCGCTATCGGGATGTTCCCCGTTTCCGCTTAAGTCCGGATGAATTGGCCAGGGCCTTCTGGCAACTCTATACCAAGGGATTGGTTAAGGGAGCCTTTTTGAGCTCTTCGGTTGATGGTGATCCGGACCTAACTACTCAACGCTTGATAGAAACGGCCGAAATTTTAAGGGAGAAATACGGCTTTAAGGGTTACATCCACCTCAAGGTTATGCCCGGTGCTTCCGAAGAGGCTTTGAGAAAGGCCGTAAAAGTGGGTTCAAGGGTCTCGGTCAACCTGGAGGCACCAGGGCCTTTCGAGTTGAAGGCCATCTCCAAGGAAAAGGACTTCGAGGTGATCCTTCATCAGATAAAGGTTTTGCGGGACCTTATAAAAGAAGGTGCCGGAATGGCCAGGGATCAGACCACCCAATTTGTGGTGGGGGCCGCGGGGGAAACGGACCAAAAGCTCCTTCTGCTGGTGGAGAGTCTTCTAAAGGATTACGAACTAAAAAGGTGTTATTTTGAGGCCTTTACGCCTGTTCCTCGGACCCCTCTTGAGCACTTAAGGCCCGAGAACCCCCTTAGGGTGGTCCGGCTTTATCAAGCCTCTTTCCTCTTGCGGGATTATGGATTCCGAACCGAAGAGCTTGTGTTTGACAAAAGAGGCCGTTTACCTTTGGAATATGATCCGAAATTGCTATGGGCTTTAAGAAACCCGGCCTTCTTTCCCGTGGACCTCAAAAAGGCCGAACCCGAGGAATTACTCCGCGTTCCCGGTTTTGGTCCTCTTTCGGTCTCAAAGATCCTCAAGCTTCGTTCAGAAGGCACCCTCAGCTGGGAAAGCCTAAAAGGTCTGCGTATCCCCCTCAAAAGGGCCTATCCGTTTATAACGATCGATGGGAAACCTTACAAGAAGTTTTTGAACCACTCTAAGCTTAACTGGGCAACCTTGAGCCTGTCTTCGGGATTACTTATGCGGTGATCGGCCCCAGGAAGGGGAACGAAGCGTTTGGGCTCTTGGGCGAGTTCGAAAAGCCTTTCGGCCTCCGAAAAGGGAACTACCTCGTCTTGGGTTCCATGAATGATAAGGGGGTTTTTGACCTTTCCGATCGCCTCTTTTACGTCTGTCTCTCTTCTTCCCTTTAACCCCTTTAAACTCAAAGGAGTAGCCAGAAGTACCACCGCCTTGACCCTTGGGTCCTTTGCTCCTTTTAAAATGGAGATGAATCCTCCGAGACTACTTCCGAAAAGCCCCACACTCTCCTTTTTTACCAATGGATGAGACATGACAAACTCAAACACACTCTCCAGGTCCCTAAGCCTCGATCTTGGATCCGCCGTAAGCTCTCCTTCGCTTTCGCCACATCCCTGATGATCGTACCTCAAAAAGGCTATTCCCTCTTGGGAAAACCTTTCTCCCAAAAGGATGAACTTGCTACTCTCTTTACTCGAAAAAAGCCCATGCGACCCTATCACCAACGAAGCAGGTACCTCCTTGGGCCAATGAATCACCCCATAGATCCTCCTTCTTCCCACCCGAACGCTCATAAACTCAAGGGGCATCCTCGATCCTTCCGTAATAAATGACCTTTTCCGGGCTCTCCAGAAGCTTAAGAAGTTCTCTGGCGGTTTTTTTAAAAATAGGATGATATGCCTCCGGCTCTATCTCCACAAGCGGAACAAGCACAAAGGCCCTTTGGTGAAGGAAAGGATGAGGAACCTTTAAATCTTTTTCCTCTATCACCTCTTCCCCATACAGAAGGAGATCCAGATCTATCTCCCTTGGCCCCCAACGAAATCGATCCTTACGCCCCACTTCTTTCTCGGTTTTTTTCAAAAACTCCAAAAGTTCCCTTGCCGAAAAGGGGGTTTTAAGCTTTAAGACTCCGTTGATAAAAAAGGGCTGTTCCCTATACCCCCAAGGCTCACTTAACCACAGGGAAGAGACCTTAAGAATCTCCCCCGCTTCCTTCAAAAGGGAAAGGGCCCTTTTACAAAAAAAGACCCTCTCTCCCAAATTAGACCCGAAGCCGATAAAGGCCTCCTTCACGCCTCTTTTTCTTTCTCTTTCTTCTCTTCTAAGGGCTTCTCCTCGCGGGGGGTCACGTCTATCTCAGGAGGCTCCTTCATGGCCCTTTTAAAGTCCCTTATGGCCTTACCTATGCCCGAACCGATCTCGGGAAGCCTCTTCGCCCCGAAGATCAAAAGGGCTATAAAGAGGATCACCAAAAGTTCCGACATTCCAAGTCCACCGATCATCGGCTTACTCCCCTAAAGTTTTGGCGGAAGTGTACGGGAATCGAACCCGCCACGGGCCCTTATCAGCCCGCCACTGGATTTGAAGTCCAGGAGGCCCACCAGGGCCCAGACACTTCCCCTCTTCTGATGGTAAGCCAAAGCCCTAAATGTGTCAATTTCCCCTTCTTCGCCCCTTGACAAAAATACCGTTTTATATTACTCTGCCGTCGACCCTGGGGGGTTAACTTGCTCTTTGACAACTTAATATTCCAAAATTAAGGATTTAAGCCAAAAATCCTGCCGTCGATCTCCTACCCTTTTTACCCCTACCACAGGTCGACGGCACAAAAGGGAGCAAGAAGGCTTGTTATTCCTATATTTTTCCCTTGGGTCGCAATCGAACCATTATGGGATTGAAACATAAGCAATATGTAATAGTAAATCTTCTTATCCTTGTCGCAATCGAACCATTATGGGATTGAAACGCATCTAATTTCCCTGTTGGGCCCGCAACAGGAATTGGTCGCAATCGAACCATTATGGGATTGAAACCACAACCCTCAAAGGAACATCAATCAAAAACCATAAAAGTCGCAATCGAACCATTATGGGATTGAAACCGAAAACCCGGGTTTCAAAAAATTTCTGGAGGACCGGGTCGCAATCGAACCATTATGGGATTGAAACAATGAGTTCATCGACCTGCCTTCTGTTCGGTTTGGGGAGTCGCAATCGAACCATTATGGGATTGAAACTTCATCTCGCACCTCCTTCCTAATTTTTTTCTACAACGTCGCAATCGAACCATTATGGGATTGAAACAGGTTCAAAATCGGAAGGAATATCATAAACGTAATACGTCGCAATCGAACCATTATGGGATTGAAACTTTCCAACCTTAAACCAAATCTAAAAACTCCCGCCAACGTCGCAATCGAACCATTATGGGATTGAAACTTTAAAACACACACATTCAGGTGAGGGGGTATATGCACGTCGCAATCGAACCATTATGGGATTGAAACACGTAATTGTGTACGAATTCTTCGATTGAAAATTCTTGTCGCAATCGAACCATTATGGGATTGAAACCATGCAACACCAACTTTAAGCGTTTGTCCGATAGGAGTCGCAATCGAACCATTATGGGATTGAAACCGGTCGAGATAATCGCGAACTTCATCTACATTTGATGTGTCGCAATCGAACCATTATGGGATTGAAACCGATACTGGCGCGAACGTATGTTAACACAACAAACGTCGCAATCGAACCATTATGGGATTGAAACCGGAAATAGCAGGATGGCACCCGCAAGATCAAACTGTCGCAATCGAACCATTATGGGATTGAAACACGTTTTCTAAGATTTCTTCCCATCCGAGCATTTTCTTGTCGCAATCGAACCATTATGGGATTGAAACTTTCGTATAATTCACCGTGGTCCCGAAATACTTTCTTCAGTCGCAATCGAACCATTATGGGATTGAAACATACGTCAATGCATACCTTCTCAACGCGTCTCTCCAGTCGCAATCGAACCATTATGGGATTGAAACAAAAATTCCAAAAATGGCTTGAAGAAGAAGCCCAAAGTCGCAATCGAACCATTATGGGATTGAAACAATTTTTAAAACTTTTTCAAACTTAAAACTTTCGAACGTCGCAATCGAACCATTATGGGATTGAAACTGTGTATCGAATGTATAAAGCAGTAACTCATACAAATGTCGCAATCGAACCATTATGGGATTGAAACAATACTTCATTCTTCAACTATCTCCTCCGTGAAATCGTCGCAATCGAACCATTATGGGATTGAAACGAGAGAGTTCTTCCGGCTTTAGAGGAGGTTTTTGGAAGGTCGCAATCGAACCATTATGGGATTGAAACTATTGTTTTTTGAAAGCGCTGAAGGCAACATCAGCGTCGCAATCGAACCATTATGGGATTGAAACGCGACCGTGGGGGCACTCGAAGATCCACAACAGGCGTCGCAATCGAACCATTATGGGATTGAAACGTTCAAGTAAGGGAAATTGTTCCGATTGAGGAGTGGGTTGTCGCAATCGAACCATTATGGGATTGAAACCTTGAGGAGTTTCTTGTAAAGAGACAAGAACTTGAGAGTCGCAATCGAACCATTATGGGATTGAAACTTCAGTGATTGAAATACATTATTCCCAACTACCTCGTCGCAATCGAACCATTATGGGATTGAAACATTTTCTTAGCTCTTTTTCTTTCGGGTTATTTTGGGTCGCAATCGAACCATTATGGGATTGAAACTATAGATTTTTGTATGTTTTGCCGTTTATTTCGTACTGTCGCAATCGAACCATTATGGGATTGAAACGATTCGTCGGCAGGAACACGTTCCAGCTGGGCATCGTCGCAATCGAACCATTATGGGATTGAAACGATTATCGCTTCAGGGCTATCACAATCGATGATCAGGTCGCAATCGAACCATTATGGGATTGAAACAGATCACAATATAAACCTTGCTCAATAAGAGCACTCTGTCGCAATCGAACCATTATGGGATTGAAACTTGCACTCCTACCTAAATCTACAACATAATCCACTCGTCGCAATCGAACCATTATGGGATTGAAACTATCAACTTCTATAGGTTCATTTGAAACTACATATAGTCGCAATCGAACCATTATGGGATTGAAACGGTAGGGGATGCATGGGCGATTCATCGTTGAGGCAAGGGTCGCAATCGAACCATTATGGGATTGAAACAACTTTTGCTGAAGTTATTTCATAAAGTCCAGACATAGTCGCAATCGAACCATTATGGGATTGAAACTATGTGGAGGTGAGTTTACATCCCGCGAATGACTTTTGGTCGCAATCGAACCATTATGGGATTGAAACATTCTGAAGCATCCTCTTCAAGTCTGGACTTGAAAGCGTCGCAATCGAACCATTATGGGATTGAAACCATTCGGAGATTTAAATGTCGCCATCCTCTACCTCGTCGCAATCGAACCATTATGGGATTGAAACTACAAGCCTTCGTAGTCGCCAATCCCCTCAAAACTAGGTCGCAATCGAACCATTATGGGATTGAAACGTCCCTATTACACTTACGCTAACAGTAGGTTTTTGTAAGTCGCAATCGAACCATTATGGGATTGAAACCTCAATTTCACTCATCAAAACTGCTCTATCAAGATAGTCGCAATCGAACCATTATGGGATTGAAACCTCTCCTCTCCTCTATAACATACCCCCGCTTCCGAAGTCGCAATCGAACCATTATGGGATTGAAACCTAACCGATCTAAAAAGTTTCGTCATTATCCTTTACGTCGCAATCGAACCATTATGGGATTGAAACGCTTTTCAATCTACGATGAACAATCTCGTTCAAATCGTCGCAATCGAACCATTATGGGATTGAAACACATGGTTGGCAGATAAGGGTAGATAAGGGTAAGGAAGGTCGCAATCGAACCATTATGGGATTGAAACAAACTTCAACTTTTCATATACTGACAAAAAAGCATTCTGGTCGCAATCGAACCATTATGGGATTGAAACGTTGTGCTGAGAGATTTTGGTTTTGTTCAGGTGTGGGTCGCAATCGAACCATTATGGGATTGAAACGTCTTCCCATCTACCACTTTTACTGGAGTCCACTCAGTCGCAATCGAACCATTATGGGATTGAAACGAAGCTGTGCCTGAAGGCGTCCAAGCAGTAGAGCTTGGTCGCAATCGAACCATTATGGGATTGAAACTTGAAATCTGAACAACATCTCCTGTCACCGGATCTGTCGCAATCGAACCATTATGGGATTGAAACGTTGATAAAGGAGGAAGTACAGAGAATAGAGCTTCCGTCGCAATCGAACCATTATGGGATTGAAACTGCTTCAAAGGTAGGATACTGTGCTTTCAAATAAACATGTCGCAATCGAACCATTATGGGATTGAAACAATCCCTAAAGAGCTTAAGCAGCAATACGCAGTTAAGTCGCAATCGAACCATTATGGGATTGAAACTTCCGCAGGTAGAGTATTGTTTAAGAAATGAGATGGGTCGCAATCGAACCATTATGGGATTGAAACTAAAAATCCGTTCTTGCAATCTGTTGTCCGATATTAGTCGCAATCGAACCATTATGGGATTGAAACTCGATGATCCAATAGCGAGAGGAAGGAGTTTTGACCTGTCGCAATCGAACCATTATGGGATTGAAACTCGAGTTCGTACTCGATGTACTCCCTGCCGTTTATCTTGTCGCAATCGAACCATTATGGGATTGAAACTTTAGACATTTTAATCCTCTTCTATTATTCCATTAAAGTCGCAATCGAACCATTATGGGATTGAAATGGTTTTTACAATTACAGTAGGAAGGTATTCAGTTTGGGTCGCAATCGAACCATTATGGGATTGAAACAAAAAGGGTGGGGGAGAGACGGGGAAACGTTAAAATGTCGCAATCGAACCATTATGGGATTGAAACTCAGAAAAATTTTTTAAGGAGTTTAAAGATGAAGTTTGCTCCCTTTGCCTTTCGTAAGGAGCCAATGTGTTTCATTCATGTGTTATTAAACGCCCTTCAACTTAATCAATATGGTCATGAAGTAA